>SDBV01004596.1_pt1 | contig 19768 bp, 13 predicted proteins | sample 2277081 | NCBI WGS metagenome assembly SDBV01 (sample SAMN10402039, study PRJNA504765) | marine sediment metagenome | isolation source: marine sediment core GS10_PC15, 223 cmbsf | place: Arctic Ocean: Southern Knipovich Ridge | collected 2010
ATTATAAATCCACAGGTAAATAAAGTCTAAAATTGTCTTTTCCAAATCTGAATACCTAAAATTGCTTTTAATTATGCCAAATTTGAGTAATGAGGATTTGAATTTATGAAATTTAAATTAGCGATTATTTATTGTAAATGGTTTATTTCGATAAAGATTATCAGAAATAACGTACTCTATTGTAAAATATTCATGTGTTGCATTGTTTAATTTTAATGCCGTATATAGCCCAAAATACCAATTATTTACACCTTTCAATTCAAGTCCTTTGGATAAAAGCTCAAAATGAGAATATTTGTTAGATTTATACTTGATCTCTTCCCAACTTTTTACATAAAATATACCTTTGAATATTCTAATAAAATATTCTCTTCTAATCAAATATCTAATTAAATTTTCATAATCTAAACTTAGTGAATTGCAATATATTTTAATTTCGGTAGATTTGATAAATTCTCTACCTTCAAAGTGAATTTTTTTCAATATTGGGACATAACTCATTTGTATCATAATATGTTATTTGTTGCACATTATGGTATAAATAATATAAATTAATTAAATAAATTTATGTATCAAGAATAAAATTTGCAGTGGATAATCTAAAAAAATCAAATTATATTTGTAAATTATTTTTATTTAAACACTGATTAAGTATATTAGGAAGTTCAAGAATTTATTGATTAATAATGACTCAAATGAAAACGTTTATTAATAATATTGATCTGAAACATAATGAAAAATCAATCGAAAAAGGTCTGAAAAAAGTTATTGATTTATTTAAAGATAAGATAGACGATTTCAACGAAAATCAAGTAAAAGATATTTTGTACTCTCTAATTAAAGGAGAACAGATTTATAATCAAACGATTAAATCTCATAAAATTGCTTATTTAACTGCTAGACTTATACAGCAAGAAATTCTTCTTGATGAGAAGAAAATTGAACAGTGGCTTCATATTATGATAAGTGACTGGTTCACCTATTTATTTAACAGAATTTATCCACATTCAGATAATTTTTCTGAAATAGTTTTAACAGAATTATGTGCTGATTACCCCGTAGGTGATATTGAAGTATTCCAAGCAGTGGTTGATAGGATTTTATTTAATATTGCACGATTTAACTATTCAGAGGAAAAATATCAAAATTTTTTGTTTAATGAGAGAATTCATCCTTTAGCAAGAATTCTGGAATTTGAGAATCATTATCGGTTTGATTATGCTATGTTTCTCATTCGTTGTGGATATTTTGCTGATGAAATAGCTAAATTTGAAGGAAATCCTGATTATAGATTAAGTCTTATTAAAATTTTTCAATTAAATGATAACAGTGAAAAAACTCCTAAATCATCAGATATCGTAAAACACTTAAAACGATTATATTATATTAGGAATGCAATTGCTCATCCAGAAAGGGCAGGAATCCGATATTTAAAGGATGAACATGCAGTCAAAATCATGAATTACCATCCTAGCAAGAAAATTTATACATATCAAGAAACAATCACTTTAAGAGAATTATGGAATATTGGTTATCTTCTTACAGTATTCGACAGGGGTTTTGTAACTGTAGCCTTAGTGCTCAGTGTCATTAAGGATTCTCGAAAAACACAATAAATTGATCATCTAACTTCATTTCTTGATTTAAAATTACTTTAAATTCATAATTTTCCAGAATTCGGTATTTGATATTTTCTTAATCTATAGATTGTAATAAAATCGATAAAAATTTTTTTTGATTATTTATTTAGTAAAAAGATTTGAATACATCTTTGATCAGATTTATATTTAATTCCTCTTGAGCTATTCTTTCACCCATCTCAAATAAAAATCCAACAAAATCCCTATTCTTTTTATCCAAGAAGGATAATAGAACATTTTCTTCTTTTGGACTCCCTTTATATCTAAATTCATTTTTTTTTGAGATTTTAATTAAAGTTTCATAAAATAGTCGAGCTAAATTGATCTCTATGGATATATCATTATCATTTAGTATCTTATTAAGTTGGAGGGGGATTGTTAATCCATTTGTATCAAGATCTCCAAAATAATCAATATTCCTTATCCTGGAATCAAATTCTTTAACCCATAAAATTGTATCCTTTACTTTTTCACCACAACCATATATAATATACTTATAATAAGGAGGATTAAAAGATTCATTTGCCTTACAAAAGCTATCAAAAGTGTCTCTATTTTCAATAATGATTGATTTGCCGTTTACTGAGTTTTCGAAAACTTTACTTGCAAAAGGCTCATGAGTTTTATAACATTTAAAAATCTCTAAGGAAAGATGTTCTTTAAACCATTTTCTATATACTAAACTGTCTAAAGTTTTCTCATCTTTAAAAATCTGGAAAGACCGTTCTTTTATTGGCATCCAAGAATTATCTTGACTATGATTGATAAAGAAATTATTCATTAATTTTAAAAGTTCAAATGTTTGGTTCCTAAAATGTTTCACTTCTGAAACCCACATCATTTCAGGCCTCCATGGAAAGGTTTTCCAAGGATTAAAACCTTTTTCTCTATTCAATTTTTTAATTCTAATCCAATAAGGAAATTTAGGTCTGATATTAAAGTCCCAGTGTTGCTCTCCTTTTGGAAGGGTGATTAAACCCTTTTGCTTTAATTCCCCCAATATTTGTAATAATTTTGGATAGAAATTCTCTTCTGTATAAAAAATTTCAGGGAAAGTCTTTTCAAATCCCGAAATTAATGTTTCTTTTGAAATCTTTTGCTTATTCTTATTTAGAATACTCAGATTTTTAAAGTATTCAAGAGATCTCTGATTAATCTTGATCACCTAAATACACGTCTATTTTTTGAAAATGTTGCACCATTTTAGGTCTTATTTTTACAAAACCTCCTTGCAAAATTTGAGGAGGTTCCTCATTCTTAACATCAATTTGAAAAGTGTTTCTTTCAGAAACTGAACGCTTTAAGGTAACAAAATTATAGTATTGATGCAAAGCTTCTACTTCCGAAACATGTGTAAAGGTGATTAATTGAATTTTTAAGTGTTTAGCTAAAGATACCTGCATACTTATCAAATCTGCTCGACTTGCAGTACCTATGGGATTATCCATGATTAAAGGGTAGGAGATGTTATGTTTTCTGATTCCTAGATACTTCATTCTATAATGTGCTATTAAACAATAAAGCATGATTGCTACTGTTAATTTCTCCCCTCCACTACTTTTAATTAATTTTGTGATTGGCTCATAGGATACTGTTTGGCTTTTTTCGGGAAATAGAAATTTAATGGTCCTCATTCTAATTCGTAAATAATTGTCAATAATGTTATTGATAATCTCACCTTTAGTTAGATCTCCAGGGAATTTAGAATGGGTCTCAAATAACTCTTTAAAATAATTTTCTACAGTTCCAGTTACTTCATCTCGAGAGCTAATAGGAATTTTAACAATTTGGCGATTATTTAAATGGCTCAGCTCCGGGATAGGGAGTCTAACTTTTCCTAAATTAATTATTTTAGTTATGGTGTCGTCGACCAAACCAGAATATATTTTTACGATATTAGATAATCTCTCTTTAGGAGCTTTAATACATTCATTAATCTGTTCGAGTCTCTTTATCAATTTACTAATATATGATGACAGCTTAGGAATGTGCTGTGAATTAAACTCTTGAATGAACTCTTTAATCCTGATATCTTCCAAATTTACTATCGTTTTCTCATTAAGACTTTTCACTTTATTTATGAATTCCTTTATCTTTTTATCCTTCTCTTTTATTCTATGTAACGCATCTGCTAATTTTCCTTGTTCATCTTCTATTAGATTATTTAAGTCTTCTAAGGATTTAATTCCAATATCAATATATTCCTGAATTTTTAATTCCTCTAAAGTTCTTACATCAATTATTTTGGTAAGGTTACTTTCAGTTAAAATCTTAAGAGTATTAAATGAATCTCTGTTTTGGTTAAGATATTTTAATTTATCCTCAAGATTATCAATTAAATTGATTAGGTTTAACATATTTTCTTTATATGATTCATATTCATTTTGCAATTCTTCTAATTGTTCGATAATTATTTTCTTTTCTTGGAGAATTTCTTTATAATAAACTTGAAGATTGCTAGCCTCAAAATTAAATTCTTTTGCTAAATTTATATTCTCCTTTGTTAAATTTGCTTTTTGTTTTTTTTGATCAGAGATTTGAGTTTTTAAGTTACCAATGCTGTTTTCCTTTAACTTCTTCCTATCAAGAATTTGAACATATGATAAATTCTCATTATAAATATCAAGAAACTCTTGACTCTCAATAGAGATTTTCTTATTATTGCAAAAAATTTCAATTTTCTTTTTCAATTGAGCAATATCTTCCCCTAAACTAAGAATTATTTGTTTTATCTCGCTCTCATTTAAAATATGGTCGTATTGTGCTTTAATCTCAGTGAATAGTTTCCAACAAATCTCAAAAGTTTTATCTCGAATAAAACTTTTAATTTCTTGTTGATCTATTTTAATTTGCTTAGAAAATGAGGTCTTTAATTCCCTTAGTTTAATTTCAAAATCTTTTAATTTTTCTTCTATTTCTTGGATTGCAGTTAAATCTGTGTCTTCTTGCTCACGTAAATCCGAAATTCTTTCATCTAGCTCTAGTTCCTCAAGCCTTTCTTGTTCTATAGCATTTTTTTTTATCTGAATTTGCTCTCTCAATTCTTTTTTCTTTTCATATTTAGGTCTAAACTCACTCAGTTGGTTTAATGCAATTTGAATGTTTTCAGATTCAATTCGCTTTATTTGTATTTCTTTTACAAGATTGTCTCTTTTTGATGTTAATTTCCGAATATCTAAATCGATTATATCAATATCATGCGAGATTTTATCTAAATCCTCTTGTCTATTTTTTAATTCTTCAGTAAATTCTAGATATTTAGTATTTGGATAATTTTGTAAGAAACTTTCCCAGTTGCCTTTTAAGTTTTTATATAAATCTAACTGTTTTTTATTTTTGTTTATTATATTGTTAAAATTTTTAAGAATTCCCTTGAAATTTTCAATTAATGAGTTTAATTCTTGATTATCATATCTAAATCTTAAATCTGGGGAGAAGATTATGGAATTATTTTTAGTATTTTCCAGTTGGTTATTTTTAAATATCTCTGGGGAGGATATGAAAACACTCTCAATTAAGTTTTTAAATTCCTTAATATCCTTATTATTTTCTAAAATTTCCTTTAATTCATTAAGGTTTTTTAGATTTACTACAATACCTTCTAATAAGTGGGGGATCTTTTCAGATATCTCTTTAATTTTATTAACATCTTTAAAATTTATAGTTAAATAATCCCATCCTGTTCCAATCCAATAATCTAAATTATTATCTTTAAGAAAGTCAATTAAAGTTTGAGTATTTTCATTATAAGGAAGCTGTCCTGTCTCTTCAAATCTTTCTATTTTTTTGTTTAGCTCAGCATATTTAGGGGATATTTTAAATATGTTTTGATCAATGATATTGATCTCTTTTTCAATTTGATTTAACTTATCTAGGTTTAGAATATCATAATTTGGTGGTTGCTCTCTCCATTCACTCCCAAAAAGGAGCATAAAATTTGGATACGATGTTAATTCTTTCCAGGTATTTAGCCGGACTTCTAGTTTCTCTTCTAAAACATCGCGTATCCTTTGTATTTGGGATAATTTTTCTTTATTATTATCTTGAATATCTCTTTTTTCTTCAATCTCTTCATTTAATTTATCCAAACAATCTTCTTTTGATTTTATTATTTCTTTCAAATTCTCATTCTTTTGATCGCAATGGGTAATTGATTTGATTAAGTCATTATCAGCGTAAAGATAATGTGCTATTTTCTCTTCTTCCTTGTTAATATCATTGATAATTTTTGTAAAATCTTTAATATCTTTGGTATTTATTTTGACTTCCTGTTTTAGTCCTCCTAATCTTTGGTTTATTTCATTTTGCTTTTCCTTACAATTTTTCAGCTCATCTCTATAGAATTTTAAATCGTTTTGCTCTTTTTCTTTAAGTTGTTTGCAGTAAAAAAAATTATATTGTCGGTTTCTTTCCAACTGATCTTTTATAGGCGCTGACTTTTCCAGTAATCTTTCGTTATGTTGGTTATATAAAATCTTCTTCTCTTTATGTTTCTGGAAATCAGGTAAGATCTCAAGAAAGCTTTTTTCTTGAAGCAAACTTTCATTTTTTATTATATTTTCTGTGATCTCTGATTCGAGACCTGAAATTAATATAGAGTTTTTAGTGTGTTTCAAAAAAGCAATCTTTTCCGAATTCTCCATTATTTTTAATTCTAAGGCTTTTCTATTTTTCATTGAATCTTCAAGTTCTATTGAACTGTGTTGTAGATCGTCACTGACCGACCTTAAAGAATTCTCTATGAAAACTTTGATTCTCTCCCAAATATCCATCAAAACAATGATCTCTTTTTCTAAGTTTAGAACTTCATCTTCTAATGGCTTTCCTTGTTCCAATATCTCAATTAATTGAGTAATAAATTCGCTTTGAGCCTCTAATTTTGGTAATTCTTTTACATTATCATAAACATCTTTAATCTCTTTTAAATCGAGATCATCTTCTTTAAAATTTGCTAAATTCCTGACCAAGAAACGTATAAATTCATAATCATTCTGAAAATCAAGTATCGAGTCTTGACCTCCCTCTCGTTTATTCATATTGATTTGAACTTTTATTAGGTCAGAATCAATAAGATTATCGTTTAAGTGCTGGATCCATTTACCTATTTCATTATTAAAAATTTTAATATCTTGACTTGGGATCTCTCTTTTTTTCCTCCTTAAAAATGAAATAATGTCAGACTGACTTAAGAAACCTTCATCTTTTTTTATGTTAAGGTTGTCAAAGCTTACGTGACTGGTGACTTCCGACGGATATTTTAAACTGTAGAAGACTTGACTTAAACTATTATCCTGTTTTCTTAAAATAACAACTCCCGTCAAAAAGAACTCAGTTCTTCTATTGTCATCTAAAATCCATTCGATTATGATATGGGCAGGGATGTTTTGAAGAATGTAATCACTTAAGGATCTATTGATAGGGCTTCCTAGAAAATCGTAGGAGTAGGGCCTTAGAAGCGAAAAAAGAAGGCTTATTATAGAAGACTTACCACCTCCGTTCTCAAGATATATCACAGTATTTTCTCCAAAACAATTAAGAGTTAAATCCTCCATAAAGATCTTTGAAACTCCTATATTAGCTAATTTTATACGTCCTATTTGTGGCAATTTTATACACCTTCAAACTCATTTAAGATTATTTTAATTTGTTCATTTTCGCTCAGACTTTCCATATGATGGAAAAACCTTTTAGTAGGAAAATATTCCGATTCTTGCTTAATAAAGAAACCTGATGCTACCAAAAATTTTAAAGCTTTTTTTACATGAAAATATGAAGTATTTCTTGACTTATCTTCTAATGAACCTGCTGTAGGCAAACTCATATAACTAGTTAAGAGTAATTCTGTATCTGGATCATCTTTCTTATGCCCTTTTGTTCTAAGTTTCCCTAAGATTTCTTTACATTTATCTCTAAAATAATTTTCAAATTCATGTATAGTTATTGGTAAAGTATTGAATGAACTCTCTTCTTCGAAAGAATTATTTCTTGGAAAAACATAAGATGCTAGCCCAATAAAAATAATTAGGTATATACGCTCATTATTATCCTTAGTGAATTTTCTAAGATTTGTTAGAGAATATGAAAATATAGATTTTGAGTGTGCTCTTAAATAGATTCCAGTTGAATCAATATTAAGAATATCTAAGTGAAAACCTCCAGCAATGCGTATCATCACCTTTCTAAAATTTACATCTTTTTTGTATTCTTGGTATAGTTCTAAATATTCATTTTTTTCTGTAACTGTAAGTTTTTCACTTAAACCAAAATAAACCAACCTTGCTGCTTTTTCAACTAATGTAAGTTCCACAATTTCTTGATAAATAATATCTCACCTTATAATTTGAATTTGAAAATTATTTCCTTCAAAAATATAATTTCTTAACTCGCTTTCAATTAAATCTACTTGGATATTTTCTGGAAAAAACGCTTTTTCAAAAGATTCATTAGCAAATCTTCCAAGTATTAGAATTTTTAGGTAATTACATAATAAGAAAGATTTTGAATCGTTTATGGCATTCTCGATTAATTCGTCAAGAGTAATCTTCTTATTTTCTGATAAATTATGTCTTAAGAATTCAACCGCTTCTGATTTTAATAGATCGGGGTAAAAAATTAATTCTGTCATAAACATCGCTTTTTTGGGTAATAATTCTTCAGATTTCATAACATAACGAGTCTTTATTTTCTGTAATAATAACATAATTAATTGGTTATAGGTCAATAATTTGGGATGTCTAATATTTGTAAAAAAAGAGAAAAAATCGATGAGATTTATTTCAACTTGATTGTACATTTTACGTAATAATTCTTCAAGTATGTCGGTTTCAATTGACAGTTTATTAGTTCTCGTTAAAGTTAGTTCTTGAAGCCATTGTTCGTCTAAAAATGTTACTCTCGCCTCATTAATCTTATTTTGGAGAGGTAGCAATTTATTTCTTGATTTTTCAAGCAAACCTTTAAGCTCAATCAAAATCTCTCTTTTGAAATATTCATCTCCTAAATTTTTTAGTTGAAGGTTAATCTTTCGGTTCTGTAAATCCTGCTCTTTTATACAATCGCTAATATGATTCATAGATTTCTTTAACTCATTTGGGATCTCGTTAGACCAATCCAAATTTGTTAAGTTTCTCTTAGTCTGATGAATTATGTTATCAATCTTCAATTCATATTGAATGGTAAGTCGTAAATTATTTTTAGCACTTTCAATCGCATTCTCATAATCACCTCTTTCAATTTGTCTGTCTAACACTTTTAAATATGCTTGCTGTTGGTCTTCAAGATCAACGTCTAACATTTGAATGAAAAAATTCACAGCTTCGGGTTCGGCAAATAAAACTACTTTTTCATCATCATATGTTCTATAATTTATAAGTCGAAAAACAATTTCTCTTTTTATTGGAGGTACTTCAGAATAATCAGTGAACTCAAGTCTAATTCCTCTCTTATTTTTTTGTTTCATTAATTTTTCTAAAATATATTCTAAGATTTTACTATGATCTTGTTTGGAAATTGAATGCATTTTTTTCGTCCGATCCATTAAAGCAAGTAAAGGATCGAGTTCACTAAATAATTCTTTTTTAGTAATCCCTTCAAACGGACCCATATTATCAATAATTATTTCCAACATCTTTAAAGAAATTGCTAAAGGATCATAATGTTGAAATTGTTGCTTAAGTTTTTCATCTCGGATAAAAGAGTCCTTTAGGGCTATGATTGGACTAATTTTATATGAGAATATCAATTTCTTCGTTAAAGAACTATCCCAATTCTTAAGATTATTTTGAGTCTTGTACTTATTTTCGATGATTATTTCAACCCTCTTATTTACTTTAGTAGATTTTAAATTGAAGTATTTTACTCATTTCATTCCTCATCTAATCTAAAATGTTTTAGTTTGTAGAATTTTTCTCCATTAGGTCCGACTTTATATTCTAGCAACCCTCTCTCCACTAATAAATTCAAACGGTTCCTTAATTTTTGATCATATGTTGAGATTGATTTATCCCATCCTGGTGCTTCAAGATTGTTAACAAAAATTTTAAGATTTAATGGTTCATTCTCCCTATTAATAAAGAATTCTATGATTTCATAATCAATTAAATCTAATTCACGATAATCAGGGATGATAACATAGTTTGAGGGTGTATCGTAATGAAAATCAAATATTTCATAGGGATATAACTCATAATACTTAGATTTTAAACCATCTCGCAGTAAAAACGAATGTAAGTGATGGGATAAAGAAGTTAAATTTAGGTAAACTTGCCAATCATTATATTCTGATTCTAGAATTCGGCGAAGCTTTCTAATATTTCTAATAATTTCAGGATAGTTCAAAGACAAGAGAAAATCCTTTGGTTTTTTATTGTAAATCATTTTTAATGCCCCTTTCAAGATTTCAATTAGTTGGGTATCCTTTTCTTTATGAAAAATAATATAATATATATCATCAACTTGTTTCCCCTTAATATAGAGATTTCTTAATCTGCTAAAGTGTACTAAGGCACTATTCTCCGCGTCCCCATATTCATGATTAATTGGGATTATTTCTAATATTTTAGATTTCATGCAAGTAATCCTCTTGAAGAACTAAATCTTCATAAGATTTAACCTTATGAACTGAAGTGGTTAGGTTTTTTAAATCTTTTGTAGTTTGGAAAATATCAGCATAAGGAAAGGAATTTTTAATATACCGAAATTCTGAATCTACATCTTTTTGGGAGGAATCAATTTTTACCACAATTATCCAGAAAAGATGGCTGCTGATGTTTTGAATGGCTTCAAAAAAGCGCAGTTTAGTTGGGCCATCAAACCGATCTGTTACTTCATCAATCACTACGAAACCATTAAAAATATTGGCTAAGGCTACCATTATACCAAGGGCTATAGAAGCTTGTTCAGATCCACTAGGGCCTGAATCCATGATTTCTAATTTTGTGCCTCCCGTTTTTCTAATATATGGTTTCAAGAAGATTTTGCCATTATCAGAGAATTTTTCTAAAACTAAGAATCCTTCTCTGGTAATAACGCGATAAAAATGCTCTGCATTCTTTTTAATATCATTCATAACTTTTTCCTCGATTTTTTCTAGCTGTATATTACTTTGTATCTGAGAACTGATAATTTGGATGGAGGGGATTATTATATCTTTTAATTTTTCGTTAAGTTCTTTATTACGACATAAGGTTCTATAGTCTTCTTGTCTATCTGAAACTAGAGTAATTAATTCCTTAATTATTTCAATGGAATCAGAGCTTCTTTCAATAAATTCACTAAGATATTTAACTATAAATTGTAAATTATCGAATAACGTCGCTTTTTCATAATTCAGGTGTAAGTTTTCAAAATCATTTTTTAATTGCTCAATATATTGTTCCTGAATTACGACTAAGTTTTTCCCTATCTCTTCAAAACTTGCTCTAACTTTTATTTTCATAGCCAAATTTTTGTAGATAAATTCCCTTGCAATCGATTTTTGACTGGTAATATATTCAGCCCACATACTCACTATTTGATCTATATTTGTTATGGTAGAAATGATTTCATTAAATTCATCAAGATTCTTATTCAGCAATGACTTTATTGGCTCAATATTTTTCTGTATTTCTAGTAATTCCTCTAGATCTTTTATTATGTCCGAAATTTCTAAAGATAATTCATTTATAGCTTGCTCAGATATCTCTTCATTTTTAGATGTTGCTGCTGGAGAGATATAATGATGAATAGATAAAGGTTCCTTTTCTCTTACATAATTTTTTAAATCTTCTAAATGCATATAGATTTTTAGTTTCTTTTCTTCTAAAACTTCATCTACCTCAACTCGGCCATATAATGTATAAATTTTATCTTTTTTATCAAAAATAATTGGATTCTTAATTCTTTCTAGTTGAGATTTATAACTTGAAATAGTATTATTAATTTGTTTTGGTTCAATTTTATGTTTAGTTAATAGTTCTTTATTTCGATTAAATAATACTAAAGCGTCATTGAAGTTCTTGATAAATTTATTTATTTGTATAGGGAGAGATTTTAAAATTTCTTGATTATCTATTTTCTCTAAGGATTCTCTTTCTAATAAAGACTCGATGTTCTCAGATGTAAGATACAACAGATCTAAAGAAATAGCATCTAAGGAATCTCTTATGGGATTATCCTCAATATTTCTGTGAATCTGATTGATTTTTGAACTTAGGCCATTTATAGTTGCCTTATCCTTTGCAAATGTAATGACTATGTCTTCTAACTGTTTAAGTTTTAATGTTTCCAATAATCTTCTTAACCCATTATAGTTCTCCTCTTTATTAGGTATAGATGTTTCTAATCTTACTGCTTTTTTTTTTTCTTTCTCGATGGAATCCTGTTTATTTGTCAACTTCAATTTAAATTCCTTTAGATTTTTATCATAAGAAGAGTTTAGTTTCAATACATTTATAATCTCATTTAGATCTTCCTTATCTTCTGCTGTGATTTCTTTTGGCGTTATTACTTGGTTTATATCATTCATAAGTGTTTTGTAATCTTGAATGATAAGTACATTCTGATTTTCTAATTTTTGAATTGTCTTTGCTGAGTATTTGATAATGTCTTTTATCGCATCATCTTTGTCTTTTAAGTCTTTATATAGCAATTCTTTAATACTTTCAAACCCACCTCCCTCTCTTGAACTTAAACTTTGAGTTGCATTCTTAAATTCTTGGTTATTGTCTAAAGCAATTAATCTGTCAATGATTTCAGGATAAAGCTTAAGTTCATTAAGCGTATGTGTAAAAATAATACTCGAAGTACCCCTAGTTTTTACAGAAGTTTTTGAAATTAATTCCTCCGAATTAATACTTGACCATATGGATTTTCGTTTTGGAGGGGGTAAATCCCTATATTCGACAAAAGAAAACTTGGATTTAGTAAATTTGATAGATTCATTAGATTTTGTTAATTCCCTATTTATTTTATACAAGACACTCTTAAAATCAAAAACTAATTCAATATCCCCACTAGTATTATCTCCGAGTATAGGACTTAATTTTGCCCCACTAGCTTTAAATCCTTTAAATGCATAACGCAATGATCTGATAAGGATTGTTTTACCTGTACGGTTATAACCATATATAACTATCAAATTGGAATTAAATACTAGAGTTGCGGTCATCCCTTCAATATTTCTTACCCGAAGAGAGACAAGTTTTAATGAACTTTTTAAGACACTATTCAATTATTTCACCTTTTATTATAACTTTCCTCAATTAAACTTGAAATTTTTGAAGCAGAAAAAGATATTTTCAAAATATTGCTGTATTCAGGTAGGACAAGTTCAATGATTTCTGAAACATATTTGTCTATGTTCTTATTTTTAATATAAAAAAAATCTTTATCTAAATCCTTCATTTTATTGATTATCGCATAAGCGTCAGCGTTTCTTATATAAATCCCCTTTTCTTTTAGTTTCTCTTGAATATCCTCTATTTGTTCCAATGTTTTAGCGAAAATTGCCTCGATATTCATGATTTCATTCTCTCCTAAGTCCTTAATTGCTAATGAAGAATCCTTTGAAATTTCCTCGCGGATATCTACAAAATAAATGTTTTTAACCTCGTTTGAAATCGTATCTAATATTTGATTAGCATCATGTATATATATATGCTCCATATCTCCTCGAAAGATAGGGAGAACAATTAAAGATTGAATATTATATTGTCCTATAAGACTTTGTGTCATGATCTCAGAGATCTTCCTCCACTCTTCATCTAAACTTGAAAGGCTCTTCCCAGTGACATCATAATCAACTTCAATAGTAGGCATAACAGATCTGAAAGGAACGAAATCTACTATAAAATCATTATCATTGAGTATCAGAAATCCGTGTTTGTCAGTAAATTCACCTCTGGGATTTAACCTCCCTTCTTTGAAGTCATATTTTAGAACAGAACCTCTTCCCATATACACCCATGTAGGGAGAGAAGGGGGAACGCAGATTACATTCTGGAATTTTCTATATTTTTTGATATATGTATGCTCATGACCATTAAACACTAATTTAAAAGAATCTGAAAGGATTTTGATTAGAGTGTCATCTAATCCCAGAGAAGCTGAACGTTTAATGAGATCAATATGAAGTAAGAGAATATTTTTTTTATTCTTTGAATCATATCGAGACGCGACCTGTGAGAATTTCTTTAATAATTCTTCCTTTTTCCTGTAATTTTGGTTAATTTCCACATTTGCAAACCAAAATATGGCATTATCTGTTTCTAACAACAGGCGATCTGTTTCATTTATTTTCAATAATTTAACTAAATCTGTTTCCATATAGAAAAAATTTTGAGCAGACTGTGCTAATGACTTTAAGACATTTCTATCTTCATGATTTCCTAATAAAGCATACCAAGGGATTTTGGTTTCCTTTATAATATCTACAATTGGAATTTGATTTTTTGAACCCTCGATATGACTTATGGGTCTTCCTTGACTAGTAAATTTCTTATCAAAGAAATCTCCCAACACTAGAATTAAGTCTGGTCTTTCTTCCATGACCAAATTAATAAATCTTTTGAATTCTCTAATTTTATCATATTTTCTATGATATGCATGAATAAGATGGGAATCTGCAAGAATGGCGATCTTTGTCATTTTTTATTTATCCTCCTGGATTTGATAAAATTTCATTAATTACTTCCTCTGGAATCCCAAGTGTTAGTGCTATTTCTCGGAAATGGTTCTGTGTGTCTATATCAAAACCTCCCTCCCCCATATATTCTTCATCCCATAACAGATCTTTAACACTTTTCTCATAATGGCGAATTTTAATTGGTAAGGGAAGGTTACTACCTAAGAGCATTTGAAAGCTAACAGCCATCCCGACATCTGCATATTTTACATAATCATTATAAGAGCCTAATTCGGCGGGGACATTATTAAATAAGACACTCCTCATAGAATCAACAGGGAGCCCCAAAGCAATCATCCATCCTAACTGAGTAAGGAGTGAAGGATCTATTTTTTTTATGTCTTGAAGTACGAGACCAATTCCAATACCAAATTTTCTCGCCCTTACTTGCATTTGGAGGAAAAGTTCTATTTGAGAAGCCTCCTTGCCCCTCAAAAGAGCAGTTGCTTCCTCTATTATATATAAACAGGGCGTAATATGAGGATCGAAGCCTCGCTGTTCTCTTGTATCTACAATATGGTTCAATAAAATTCTTTGAATCAACAATTTCACACCGGGATTGAGCGAAGATTCGTCAATTATTAGGACCTCTCCGTTGTCTGCACAATGCATTGCTAAACGTAAAAGATTATATTCATCGTTCAAACAAGTTCTAATTACATTCCCATTATCATTTTCTATTTCTATAGAAATAGGATTGTTTTCTTGATCAGAGATATATTCAAAATGCTCTCTCCCATCTAAATATTGAAGTCGAATGCCAAGGTAATTTCGATTATTCAATATAAATTGTATTAGTTCTCTCCTCGCTGTATAATAGGAGGCGCTGGCAAATCCAAACTCATCTCTACCCCTATTCTCAAACGGAAAAGGTACGTCAATAAACCAATTAACAAATTCAAGACATAATCTATTTTCTGTAAAACCTTCTGGTCGCGCTTCGGGAACAACTTGATTATAGTAATGTCTTAAATATGCTATTAATAGGCCATAGGCTGCCATTCCTTCTAAATTTCTTAATAATTCATTTAAGGGAATATATTCTAACGGTATTTTCATCACATGAACATCAATGAACCGAAAATCTTGCTCAACCTCGTTATTCTGTTCGATACGACCGGAAATGTCTATTAAATGAATTCTAGGTTGACTTGTGTCTTGTAAGAATCGTAAAACTAGCATGCCTAAATTTATCCCCCAATCTCTTGGTTTTAAACATTTTACATATTCGCCTACATCGTCAAATAAAATTATTCCTAGACGATTCCAATTACTAAGGTCTCCATATTCTTCGAGATGCCTGACTAATCCATGTTGATGTTCAAAGATTAATTCTTTTAACACATTTCCTTTTCCCTTTCCTGATATAGCAATAATAGCAAAATGCAGCAATTCATTTCCTTTTAAGAGGATATTATATATTTGCTGAGATTGAGGTATTTCTGCTATAGGAATTTTTATAAAGCTATCATCAAATCTTGAATTTAATCTACTAAGTATCCCATCGACACCTTCTACTGTGCCTTCCATCCCGATCTTAAGAGGTTGAACAAAAGTAGTAGGAATGTTGTTCTCAATTGCAAAAAGTGGATCTAGAGTAGCGACTAAATGCAATTCTTTTATAACCGTTAAGGTTAATCTATTTTCCTCATTGAAACAGATTAGGTCACCATATTTTAGAGAGTGCTCCTTAAGAAGTGCCTTAACTTCTGACATACTATTGTCTAAAATCAAAGCTACGGTCTCTTCTTTCATGAAGCTTTTTAATGTTTCTAAAAAGTCTGGATTATTATTGAGCCCTTTGTTTTCTCCAATCTCAACTAAATTTCTTAGTAGTGACTCTTGAATTGTAAGATTTTTCATAACCTCTTCTCTAAATAGCTCAGTAAATACTCGCATAAAAATTTTAAATTTTTCTACTCCTAATAACTCAACAACTAACTTTAAATGGTTAAACCCATAGTTGATCCAGCAAGAAATTATTTCACTTAATGGGATCACATAAATATCAGATAATAGTTGAGGGACTGATAACTCCGTAATTAAAACAGAATTTCCTTGAAAGCTTGAAAGAGAGGACTTTAATATGAAGTGCTTGGCAGGATCTAACACAATTACTCCTTTTTCACCTAATATATTAAGAGTGGGTAAATCACTTGCGGGAGCCATTAGATTTTGTTCATAAATCAGGTAATAGTTTTCTTCCTGATCCTTGACATAAACGGGCATTGGAGTATCGATAGGATAAATAGGCTTGGGAGCTTCCTCCTTATTTATAATAATCTTTGCCGTATATCCACTTATCTCATTTATAACCCCAATATGAAGAGCTTTTAAATTATCCATTTGACATTAACCTCCATTTATTAATATTTTTTAAATTTGTACCTAACTTATACTTATCTGGACGTTGTTGATTATAATATTCAACAAGGATTTTAGAATGATAATGTTTATGCATATTACAAGCTGTATGGGCCATTGTTAATGAAATCGAGTGCCCCATTCCTAATACCATATCCAGGCAAATAATATAATGAGCAAGAGTCGGTGTGAGGGCAGGAGAGTATCCGATTCTTATCCAAGAAGAAGGAAAATATACCCAATCTTCTGAATAGAATTCTTGGTACCCCCATGAAAAGTAATGAAACTTTAAATCTTCCCAATGGTTGTTATATTTTGCGGGTTTTACCTTAAAAATAGGAGAGGGAGACCCAATATTCTCCAACCATTCGGCTAATAAATCATAATCCGTAAAAAATTTGTTTTTCATTTCTTGGCTAAGATTTACAAGTGTTTGTAATGTGCCGATTGAAGGATTGATAGATTCTGAAATCATGTCTAGCAAAGCCTTTGCTCGTGTATCCAGAGAATCTATTGCAGCATCTAATTCTGAAGTAAGTTCATCACTAACTATCCTTAACACACTTTTCTGTGAGATAAAAATAACAGGAAGATTATAGTTCCTTATTACCTCAAAACACAATTGAATGTTTCTTAGTAAATATTCTCTATTGTCTTTATCAATTGTAGGAAGTGATGCTACAAATGAAAAAATAATTGGTAAATCAAAAATCGCAACGGATTTTTTCCCTTTAAAATGCTCCCAAGGTTTGAAATCTTTATGTTGCCATTGACAGCCATAATTATTGAAAGGACAACTATGACACTGAGTAGATTTTAACTTTCTAGCAAGTAAAATGCATAATGCAGATCGTAATTCTAAAATCGTACGAAGTGTAGAATGTGAAAGACGGTTAAATCCAGGAATTACTATTCTATTATCATAGGAAATTGTGTTTGTTTTATTATCTTCAATACCCCAGATAACAATACTTCCAGAAACGATGATAGGAGTATTTGAATCATTCTCAGAAATCTTAGCGGTTGTACCATCACTTCCTAATAAACAAAACTCTTTTAAAATTCTTTTAATATCCTCTTGTGATAAAATTTGTTTCTCAGTTTTACCTAAATTTAGCTCACCATTCCATTCTTCATTTGGAATATGCAAAATATCTAATATTTTAGATACTTCTTTTTTGGTCCAGCTAATAGTTTTTCCTTCCATATTATAATTATATTTTCATAATCCTTATAAATATTTTGTATAATCCATCATGGTTTATAATAAAAGAGTATAAACCGAGATTTAAAGATTTACTAGCAAAGTTACAAGATTTCGAAATTATTATTAAAAGAGAAGAATTTATCTCAGAATAAGATTTAATTAAACTGAATTTTAATTAATAATCCATCTTTTCCTATCCTCATCTTTATATTCTGGCTTTCTTCTAAGAAAATTTTCTGCAATTGTAAAGTCATTCTTTTTCGAATAAATAAAGCGATTAGAAGAAGAACTAATATGTTCGTTCATGTAAAAGATGTTATCATTTATTGCATTCCACTTATCTTTTCTTAATTGCTTTACTTTGTCATGAGGAAATAGTCTCCACAAGATGGGATATAATTGAGGATTTTTTTGAATAATTTCTCTTATCTCTCGAAGCATATCATCTAAAGGTTCTAAATTCATAAGTACTAACTCTAGCTCCGGGTTTAAGGGAAGATGTAATTCGACTCCTTTAGAAAAATAACCTTTACCTGAACCCAGAAATTCTTTATCCATGACTCTTTTCATGGAATTTAAATAAACATTATCTTTTATTATAGGATGATCAGATGTGTAATAGAAATTACCCGTGTCGTTTTCCACGATTGTCCAATGGTAATTGGAGGCAATAATAGGGGCATATTTTTGAAATCTTTTCATCATAGATATCTGTATATTCTTGACTGGATCTTCCCCCATATCTATTTTAAGGCTTTCTGAGTCGATATCAGGGAACTTATGGGGAATAAAATCTTTTTTAATTATTAGTTCTGCAGTCTCTTCAAATCCTTGTCTTATTTTATTTCGGTATTCTCTAGTCCTTAAGTCCTGTACAATTATCCATCTCGCGACTCTTTCTTTCTCTTCTGAGTTCAAGCTTGATACGATTCTCTCTTTTATAATTTTATTAATAATAGGGATTCCTTTGCCCTCAATGTCTCTTGTTAACCACTCTTCGATATCTTGAGGATAGAAATAGTTTTCTACTGATACATTCTCAATTGTTAATCTTTTCTTATTACCTGTCTTTTTATCTAATCTCCATAAAAGGAATTTTCTATCTTCTTCTTTTGAAAAATTTTTCAAATACGCTTTTTGAACTGTATGAGTATGTTTTGTTTTCTGCTTTGGCATTTCTCTAGGGATTTTAATATTAATTTATAGATATTTATCTGTTGATAATGTTCTTAATAAAATACATCAGAATATAATAATCATTAGTTTGATCTCTTCAAGTGGATATTAGGATTTAAAATGAAACAGACGACAATTTTTGATTATATTCTGAAAAATTCAAAGCAACTAATAGTTCAACCAGTTGTACCTCCTCAGAAATTAGATAATGTAATTCATCAAAAGGATGTTTTAATTAAAACATATTTTCAAAAAAATTTATCTGAAGTAATAAAAGAACAAGAAGAATTTCAAAAATTTAAAGGTTTATTAGGAAAATCTTGGTTTAAACAAGAAAATGGATTCGGATTTACTGATAAAAGCAGTATTATGATTCTATCAACATTACGAGATTTCAATGATAACTTTTTCAATATGTACAAATTTGAAGATTTTGAGCAATTAACGAAGTTAAGCCTAAATATAAAAGATCTAAAAGAAGATGTAAATGGCTATGTAAGTGTTAATGGTATAGAATATAATTCCTATTATTTATTTAAAGCATTTAAGATTGTAGGAGAAAAAAGTAAAATATATCAACATTCAAAGTTAAAGTTGTTATTTCTAAGAAATTCTAAGTATGCTGCTTTAATTTGTCCTAAATTTTAATAAATTAAGGATCAATTTTTTTGTATATTTCCTCTAATTCTGGTAATAATTCAATAGTTTTCTTGATGGTAT
>SDBV01004597.1_pt1 | contig 19767 bp, 14 predicted proteins | sample 2277081 | NCBI WGS metagenome assembly SDBV01 (sample SAMN10402039, study PRJNA504765) | marine sediment metagenome | isolation source: marine sediment core GS10_PC15, 223 cmbsf | place: Arctic Ocean: Southern Knipovich Ridge | collected 2010
AATCTACACTATCTGTTTTCTGTTTTTCATTCCAATTTATCATAAGATCAATAAAAGAATTAAAATCTACATTTTGTTTTATTGATAACATAAATATTTTAGATATTTTTTTTTTCAAATTCAGTTTGAATGAAAGATGAAGAAACTATAGAGAATGAGAATTTAGTAAGAAATTATGATTTTTTTTCTCAGGATATAAATGATATGATATCATCAATTTTCTTGTTTTTAAGAAAATTGGGATTAGAAAGTGATTTTCCTGTTTTTTTACGAGAAAAACTTAAAGAAGAAAAAGGAGAAGAACATTTGAGAAAGATTGAAAAAAGACGAATAAAAGCTAGAAAGAAATTTTTCAAATCACTTATCTTAAAAAATAAAACATTAGAACCTTTTAAAATAGATCTAGAAGATTTCACAAAAACAATCAAACAAGGGATTATAGGTCTATGTAAAAGAGCTATTGAGTATTTAGAGTAGCTAGTCTTAATGGAAGAATATTTTAAGACCTTGAATGAGGATGAGAAGACTATTTTCAAAAAAATTAACCTGATTTTAAAGAATTATTAGACATTATAATATTAAACTCATTTCTAAGAATTTCATCACTGAATTTTGTTAAATCAAGAGCAAAATGTGATCAATACAAGTTTAAATACAATAACAATTATATTCGGTTATGCTCCTATGGTGGGATTACTAACAGGACTTCAAAATATACCAGTTGATTGGATATTATTGTTGCTCTCAACATTTATATTTATCGGGCTTCCTTTACTACTAGGAGTTATTAGTAAAAGATTATTAATATCTTCTAAGGGAGAAGAATGGTTTAACAATACATATAAGCCAATAGTTGGGAAAATTTCAATTATAGCACTTTTAACAACTTTAGTGATTCTTTTTTCTATGAATGGGAAATCATTGATAGACAATCCAGATTTACTACTAATAGTCACAATCCCTATTCTGGTCGGCTTTGCAATTGTTGTTGGGTATAATACACTCATTACAAAACTCACGAAATTGAAATATCGAGAAGCAATTATTACAGTTATTTTTGAGAAAAAAAGGATTTTGGGAGCCTTCAGAGGCTAGGATGGAATAAAAAGTTTAAATTTTAAAATTTTTTTTATTTTTTTTAAACTAGAAATAAAGAGAATGAAACGTTAATACTTAAAGAAATAAAATTATGTTATCCGGTTCTCTATAAGATAATCCCTCATTAAATTTTTTAGAAGAGAGACATATAAAGGTAAGATAGAGAATACCACTAATTCGAGTTGAATAACCTACTCTTAAAGATGCACCAAAAAGCTATCTATGTCTACAGAAAAAAATTGTATTTCCTATTAGAAGTATTAGAAACAAACCGAAACAAACATAAGGGGATATCTGGATAATTATTTATAGTAATATCATATTTTTTAATAATTTCTTCTATATTTTGAAGATTTGAAATGACATATTTATTAGAATAAGTATATTGCCATTGATTCAGTTTATTAACCTCTTCTTCCTTCACTTCTATTTCATAGGATTTACACTTTTTTTTTGGATGAGCTAGCAAAAGACAATGAATGGGACTAATAGGTAAAAAGATTCTTGAAGGAATGGTAGTTTTCTTAAATTTAGTACCATCTCGTTTGATTATTGGATTATCTGATGTGATAAAAGGAGTATTAGTTCTGTTAATTAATAAATTGATGGTATAATCCTTATACATCTTTTCTTGGGAAGAAGTGGCTCTAATCATCTTACGATGTGTTTCTTGAATTAGTTCATTTATAATTCTCCTTCCTTGCTCATCTCGATTACTATATACACTATTAAATTTCATAGCATACATATTTATTTTATTTCCCTCTTTAGATTCGAGATTTCTATATTTATTAAAGATTAGTTTTTTTATGATCTTTCTTCTTAAATATAAGGTGATTATAAATCTTATTATTAATTCCTTTTTTTCTTGCCTTTCTCCAATAGATTCTTCTGGTTGGAAGATTTTATCTGATTCAATAATTCTTGAAAGATAAGGGGCCATCTCCTCTTCAATAGATGCAAGCATATTTTCTATCGTTTGAGGTATTGCTTGATCATAGAAAAAAAATCTCTTTGAGAAATTTTTTATATTTCTTGGTTGCTTAGTTGTATTCTTCTTATTATATACCCATATTATTCTTGAACCTGTAGAACAAAAATTTTTCAAATACATTTGTGGAAATTCATGTTGTCTGTAAACACGCTTAACAATGTGTTCTCTCCTAAATTTGCAATCCTTAAACGTCTTTTTGAACCCCTTGCTGAGATATTTCCTAAGAGTGATTTTGCTTTCACTATGATAAATTAATTTATATGCTTTTTTCTTGCAATGACTACATGGAATCTTACTTGACCTCTTAAGTTTAAATTCAAAATTAAAATCTTTTTGGCAAAATGAGCATTTTAACTTGAAAACGGAATATCCCCTTTTTACTCCTGTAGTAATATAATTATTTGCTTTTCTCTTGTATTGCATTTTAAAATCTCTCACAGTAAATGAGTGGAATAAATATTGTTCTCTAAATAAACCTAGATTCCACTTCTATTAAAATTGTATAACTTTATATAATTTATTATTAATAAATTAAAGGTAGAAATCTTAGAGCAACAACCTTTTCATCCTAAGAATTAAAAGAAAATGAAAACAGATGTTTAATTTTTACTATATAGGTATCGTATAGATATAGTATATGAAAATGAGGTGTTGATGATTTTTCTTTTTTTGATCTGAAAATGCAATAACATTTAAATAATAAATTGACTTAACTATCTTCATTACAAAGGAAGCCTAAAAATCCCTCCCCAAATGCATTCGATTCCTTAGTTTTCTTAGCATATTAATATTTATCTATACAAAACGAAAAAAATAAGTTGAATCTAGACATGAGGAACTTTAGGATAATTGGGTTAATTTTAATTATTTATTTTGCGGATTAACATTGGATTTATATGATCTATTTTTTGATGATCAGGGGCCATTAGATGAAATATACAAAAGATTTCGAAATAAACCAAATGAAAATTCCATTATATCTTATCTGCAGAATCTAAGCATGAAATTATTCCATCTATTCCAAAGTATTGCCAATCCTCTTTAATTGATCGAATATAATCATAAAATTGATCTTGAAATAGTTTGAGATTAGCTCTATCTGATATTTCATCATCCCAGCTATTTTTTAGAACAAAATTATAATCAGTATTTCCTTGACTGACTAATCTATAGTCAGTAATCCTGATCTTTTCTAATTCTTCCTTGATATCATTAAAAATATTCTGTAACCGATTTTTTGATTTAATGTGATTTCGAATGGAACTGTCTTGATCATCATAACCAATATTAAAAATAGAATGTGCTATTTGCCCACCTTTTTGGTTTTTAGAATAAATTAAAGAAGCCTTATTGAGATTTTGAATAGATTGATTAATAATTTCATTGCTTGGTTCTTCTCCTTTACTGTGGATTTTTTCATGTTCTGTTTTTATTTCATTCAATCTAGAAACTGAATCAGAATCATCATCAATCAAATCATGGTGAATTGGACACATTAGAATTAAATTATCAAATCCGTGTCTTTCTTCATCGGATTGCTTAGGATCATATCTTAGAGATTTTGGTCTATTCCCTTTAATATGGCATATTCTACTTGTAACTTTTCCACTCTCTTTATCAACTAGAGATGTATTACATTTAGGAAAATAGCACCGATTACCAGATACCGCAAACAATCTTTTAATAGTTTTATTGCGTGGGCGAGTTAATGTCAGAATTAATCATTTAAGGGATTTTTTAATTATATTAAATAATTTCTATCCTATCCTCTTATATTCAATTAGAAATATATTTTATTTTTGGTAATATTAAATCTTTTTATAAATCAAAAATAGGGGTCATGCTCGACATCATCTTCCCAATAATTAAATTTGTTTAGAATAACATATATTTTCTCATTTTTTATCGCAGTATTCTGGGGAATACTCAAACCCAGCGCATAAATAGTTGCTACCATACTTGATTCCAAACCAAATTTTACATTTTCCTTAGTGAATTGATCGAGTGGAATACTAATACTATCTTCGTTTTCTTCTTTATATTGATATGATTCTTGAAATTTTATCATTGCTTGTTGATTTCCTATTATACCCATCTTTTCCATCCTGTAGTTCATTATAATATTGAATATACCCATTAATATATGCCAATCCTTCCATCCTTGAGAATGTAATGATTTTATAATTGATTGAAATCTCTTTGTAGGAACATACTTTTTCAAAGTTATACGAATTGACGGAATACAATTCTCGTATCTTCTTTTAATCATTTCTTCTGAATTTTTTTTGTCATAAAACTTACTTAACTTATTCAAACTTATCATCTCCAAAACTATAGACCCATAAATGTTGATAGGAATTACTGAGGTAATTTTTTCGCATAATTTCTTTCATTTCTTGACGAAACTGATCACTTGATACTATTGCAGAATTAGAAATTATCTCATATAATACACTACATATTTTTCCAATGTGATGAGGATATGAATTATAACTCGTACATTTGGTGATTCTTACTATGTGATAACCATCTATAACTCCCTCATATCTAGTTTCTTCCGAATTTAATAGCCTAATAGGAACTACATCATTGATGAACGAAATGTCCATTTTACGGATACAGAATAAAATAATTTGAACATAAGAAATGAATTCATCTGAAATAAATGAATATGTTGCATAACTATCCCATTCTACAGCCCAATTCACCCCGAATTGATCCCAACTATATGATCTGCTCTTTCTTGTATCTAACATAATTCTGTAGTTCATATTCTTTAATTCATCTATAACTTTATCCCATGCTTTCGTTGTCAGAGTTTCAATGCTCCTTTCTATTATACCCGATAATCCGAATTTATCAAGTAGATTAGAAATATAATCAAACTCTTCTTTAGAACCAAACTTTTTTTCATAATAATAAGCTTGAATGATGAGTGTGAAGAGTAAATTTAAATTTCTATTATCTGCATCTTCTCGATCATTAAAATCGATTATTTCAACTGAATAATAGGATCTTAGCATCAGTGAATAGAGTGTTGAATAAATAGCTTCTTTGGTATGACCCAGTTCAAAATTGATTGCAGCCCATTTATCCATTCCACATTTATAAGCAAGTTGTTTTGTCTGATAATTTGTATCGTTTTCATTCGACAAGAAAAATGCTGTTAAATAATAGTATTTTGATGCATAAAGCAAATTCATCTGCTCAAAACATAATCCGATATAATAATGAGCAAATATGCAGTCATATAATTTAGTTGGGTTAAGAGCTTTCATTTTAATGTTTTGAAATTGTTCTATTGCTTTAGTATAATCACCACTATCAAACATCCTTATCGCTCTTTCCATTAAATCTCTTATTGATGAATTATTACCGTTATACTTGTCTTTTAATTTATTAATTTCTTCAAATAGTTGACTAAATTTAGGAAGTTTCTCAATATTTGGCAATCTTTCGGAAAGTCCACCAACTGTGTTATTGTAATAATTAACTATGTCAAAATAAATAGGAATTTTTAAGGAAGAATTAAAGGCACTCAAATTTTGAATATACCGATCTATCCACTCTTTGATAGTTTCATTTGGTATTATTATTGCTTTAAGAAAGAATTTATTAAACTGTAATTGGGTCTTTCTGGAGTATGTTTCTGATTTTGCAATATTTGAATTGATAGCATTTGACAAATTTTCCTTAACTTCAAATACTTTAGATTGGCTAGATTTTACAATTTTTCTTATAAATTCACCGTAAAAAATACCCCATAGGACAACTGCTTGTTCCAAGACTTCCAGATTTTTTTCATCTCCTACAGACTCAAAATACTCCAAAAGTTCAATTTCAATAGGAATCCACGATTTACCTATTTTAAATATAGCGAACGCTTTTTCATAAAATAATTTCTTTTTCAAAGGATTATAGCTTGTATTGTCAATAAACTCATCGATTAATTCTATCCAAAATAATTCTTCACCTAATTCATTATTGTAAGAATATCTAATAGAATCCTTAATTTCAAGGTATTCTCCGTAATTAAAGAACGAATTTCTACTTGTTCTATACTTATCTAGGATATGATTATAATTTCCATATTCTTCTAAGTCAGTTAATTCATTTTTATTAATTGGAATGTTTAACGATTTTATTAAAAATGTCGAGTCTATATCAGATCGCTCAACAAATCTTTTAATATCTTTGATTGTATTTATTCTTGGATTGAGCTTTCGTAGATCGGATTCTTTCTTATATTTTTCATATTTTTCTTGAATTTTAGGCTTTAATTCCTTTGCTCTTTTTAATGCTTTTCTTATACATCTATCATAAGCGCCAGCTTCATCATAAAGACCTTTATCTCCTTTACTCAAATTGAATTGTCTCGTGGAAGGACAGAGATTTTCAATACCTTGAATATTAAAACCATTTTCTAAATCATAATTCTCTTTCCACTTTTCAATTTCATCTAGTTCTTTTGGTCTGAGTAAAACTCGTTCTGGAATAATATGGTCTATTTCTACTTCATGCAGGAGTAATTGAATCTCTTCATAACCGCTTTTCTTTCTATATACTTCCCAGATAACTCTTTTTAAGAGAGGGTGGATTTTCTGCTTAGACATTTTTATCAATTAATCATTATTAACAAATGTATCTTTCTTTTGTTTTTGAAGCAATACTCCTTATTTACTTATTGAATTATTATCAAAATACTTACTATTCGAATAGAAAATAAATTTTTTTATTAATATCGAAAGAAAAGAAATCATAGATCTAAATTCACTATTGAATTTTTCAGAAGTAAGACTACAATATTTCAAAAATGAATTTTTATGAAGTTTAAAGTATATGAATACTATTTTGAAACAATATCGAGAATATAACTTAACTATCTTCTTATAATATCTAAGTATAGATAATGTATTTTTCTGAAAATGAAAAAAAAGAATTGCTCTCAAAAAAGATGTTATTCGAAAAAATTAAAAATTTTTAATTAAAAATTTGTTATTAATAAAAATTTAATTGAGATTAAATTGAATCCTAATTTAATTTCTCTCCTTCTTATCTTCAGATATTATTGATAGAAGAAATATTTTCAACTCATTCATTTTAGATTTTGAAGTCTATAGATATCCATCTCTCATCAGAGGATTTCAATGGACCATCTTCTCCAGGTTCATATTCTTTTTCATTTGTAAAACTATACATTCCGGATCCTCCATACTCTGCTACATTAACGAATATAAAAGATTTATCTATATTTTCTTTAGAATGAATTAAAATCCCAAATCTATTTCTAAACGGATTCACTAAACCTGTAAAAGAAGGAACAACAATTATTTTAATATTATTTTTTTCCATCCATTTATCAATAACTTCATAATTTACTAAGAAATCTTTACAAACAAATATAGATAAATTTCCAATAACTGTTTCAATTTTAAAGAAAAAGGGATTGTAGATTATAGGAATTCCTTCTTTAGTATTGGTTTTTAAATGAAAAAATGGAACATTTTTAATCTGAAAGCAAAAATTTTGGTCAGCATTAATTATAATTGCTTGATTAATGTATATATCTTTAGTAATTTCTTGGTCTGCAATAATTGATTCATATTTATAGGGATTTTTATAATTTTGGTATTTTTTTATTATTTTTTCTAATTTCAATTCAATATCTGATATCTTTGAGTGCTCCATCCCTCCGATAATCACAATTTTATTCTTTTTAGCAAATTCAATTAAATCCTCAATAATATCGTAGGGAATTGAATTTTCAGGGAATACAAGAAGACTTTCATATTCTTTAATTCCCATTTCTTCCATTTTTGAGAGCTCAATTTTTACTTTTTGCCTAATCTTGGTAATTTGCATAGCAGTATATTTTAATATGTAATATTCCTCAGCTAATTTAATATCCCAAGTTTCTTCAATGAATTGCCAATATCTCGATTTTTTATCATCTTTTATCGTTTTTTTATTTTTATTCATTTGAAAAATAATTAATTGTTTAATTTTCTTTGTTTCCAAAGCTCGAATGTTTAAATTGATGAGATTTGGCTCTGAAATCAATAAGTGTACATTCTGAACTAATCTTGCATCATTTTCTTCACTAAGAGTCCCTATTTGCATTAGTTTTTTATAATTATTATCATATTCAAATCGCTTTTGAACTAAATTCTCTATCATATTTAATTCCATTAAGTTGAAATCTGCATTCATAATATAATCATATTTTTTTTTGGAAAGTAAGAATCCAGTATCTATAGGATTATAATCAAATATTTCATCAATTACCTTTATAAGATTTTTACTAGTTGTAATAATTTTCTTAAATTTATTAGCTCCGTTCGGTTCTTTTTTGCATAGAAAGACAGCGATATCATCGTTTAATCTCTCTTCAAGACGATTTAATTCTAAAAATTGAGATGATTGTGTCGCAATAAATATTTGAATTAATTGAGAAGAATCACATAAATATTGAAAAAACTTTCTTTGCAATGAAGGATGTAAACTAATTTCAGGTTCATCAATTAATAAAATACGGTTATTTCTTATAGGTAAAATAAATTTAGATAGATCTCTTTCAAAATCTTTATCAAGTCTAAGAGATCTTTCAAAAATAACACTAAGTTGATCATGATCAACAGCAGGAATGTGTTTTAAAAATTCAATAAGAAATATTAAACTTATGAGTTCTTTTGTTCCTGAACCATATAAATTCCAATCATCTACACTATAATTTAAAATTGAATCCGTAATTTCAATTGAAATATCACCAGCAATTCCGCTATCTTTAACATTTGAAATATTTATTTCTGGGAAAAAATCTTCAATAACTCTTACCCAATTCTGATACACTTTTCTTAAATTATCAATTAATAATTTACCTCTCTCATGATTAATTAATCTACGATCTTTTTCCATTAATCGGGTATCATTTTCGTATATATAAGAACTTAAATCCACAATTTCTAAAAAATGAGGTAATTTCCACATATTTAATTGAAATAGTTCTCCAATTTGATTACTTTCATCATCTAAACTTTTGAAAAATCTGATTTGACAATTTTTTAATATCTTTTCAAAAGAGAAGAGATTTAATAATGCTGAAATAAGATTTTCCCGTTTTCCTCTTGATTCTTCTAAAATTCGATATTTAGGAATATAGTAAAAAGAAAAAGGTTCATTTGATCCATACAATTCTTTAAATCTATGCTGGATTGAAGGATTATCAAATGTAAAGGAACCTTTACTATCATAAATTGATTCTAATACGTAAGTTTTACCACTATTGTTCTTTCCTACAAAAATATTTAATCTTTTAAAATTATAAGTCTCATCTTGAAATTCCCATTTTGATAGAGAGAAACGATTTGTTTTTATCCATTCTTTATCTTGTTGCGATAGTTTTTTTTCCGTATATATCTCGAGTGGAATATCAGATTGTAATTGATAAGGAATATTAATAGATTCTATTGAAATTATTGAAGGTAGATTTAAGACATCTTTTATAAAACTTCTTAGAGCATTAATTATATTTTTTTCTAATTGGGACCAAATGTTCTCTTCGCGAGGTTTAGAATAAAGTAAGAAAACAATATATATAGTATTATAATTAAAAAATCTTGTATCATTATGGATAAAGAAAAACTTCAAATCCATTTCATCTATAATTGAATATTCACAGTCATATAATAATCTAGGATACTCAAAATTATATCTACTCAAAAACATGCTTTCGGAATAATAGTTACATCTTGGTTCTTTTCTAAAATATTTATCATAAAGATTATTTATTTCATCTCGAATTCTTGTTAAGGATTCGTTATAGGAAAATAGTTTGTAATTATATCTGCCTGGTCCTATACTATATCGAATAATGAAATCATTTATTTCTGTTAATAAATCCTCTTTTTCAATTATCTTTTTTTGTATTGCAGTTTCACAAGTAAAAATTAATAATTCTCTGAAGGTATTAAAATATCCCTCATTGTTTTCATTGGCAGCACTTATAAAAAAGTCGTTTAATACTGTGTAAGTCTTATGTATTTTTAACCATTCAAGGTTTCTTTTGATAATATTAAAAATTTCTTTTATTTTGTCAGTAGACAGGTTTTTAATATATGCTTCTGATTGCGCATTAAAATCTTTTCTTTCAATCAGATTAAATTTTAATAATGGATTTATTACATGTAAAAGATCTTCTGGAATTAAATCCTTGTTCTTTATTTCCCTTTTTAGTGAAGTGTAAAATATCTCATACTCTAATATGTTTAAATTTAGAGGTTTGAAGTATAGTTTTATATATAATTGAAATTCATGTTCATTCTTATCAAAATCTTCTCTATCCAAATAAATTCTAATAGGCAATTTCATGTTTAGAATCCCATCAATTTTTTGAAATTTATCCTTATGAGATATTATAATATATTTTCCAATTCTTCCCTTAGATTGTCCCCTAAGAATAAAGTCAATAAAAATATCAGAATCTCGATAAAGCTCATGGAATTCCAAATCACCAGCAAGATATCGGTTAGTAAAATTCAAGTTACTAATGTTCGCATATATTGGAAATATAAAAGTACAATATAATGGGTTATTAAATTTGTATTCTTTTATTTGTAGGATTTTGGAAATATAGGGATATATAGATTCAAATCCTCTACTTCTTAGTTCTCTGTGTCCAGATAAAAATTGAAATTTATTATGATGAGCGGGAGCACTATCAATTAATATATTAAATTGAAGAGAATCATATTCTAAGTCAATTTCCGAAATCCACGAGGTGAACCTTCTATTTCTTACATTTTTTTCCAATCTTACTTGATTTAGATTAAAATCTTTTTGAATATCTAAAAGATTCCCTTTTAATTCATCCCATTTACTTTTCCAATTGTCAAGAGAAATAATTTCTAATTCAATTTCAAAAATGCCAAAAGAAATGGAATCTTTACTTAATTTATCATGAATTCTTTCAATATCTTTTTTTGATTTATTGGTAAATCTAAAGATAGATACTATATGCCTCCGTTGCTCATTTTCTCTATAAAAGGCGGCTCTAAAATCTATGTACTTATAGGAAGGTTTTAATTCATGTACTACTTCAAAAATAGAAGGTTCATTCATAATAATACTACAGGTTAATTATTATTTTTGTCTTTATATTAGATTTATTTAGTTATTTCATTTTAAATACAAATAATACCATTTCTTTTTTAACTTTAATGTAGAATGATACATTGGTGTTGGTACAAATCTAATTAATTTGTTTTTGTAAACAACACTATATGAGGAATTAAGCTACAAAATGTCTCTATTAAAGATATATCCCAAAATTATTAGATAAATCTTATTATATCACCAAAAGTTTGCCTTAGCTTATCGATTTGTTTAAGATCTCTCCAATTACATTGGGGAATATTTCTAAGTCGATAATTATTTATTCTTAATAGTTTCCTTATTTGTTGCTCAAACTCGAAAATTATGAAATCCAGAAAGTCGTCACGTTTTATTGGATATTCAACCACCATGTAAATATCAATTAGTCCGTTATTCTTTAGGTTTTGTTTAAACCTGTCGCTAGATTTTAAATGTAGATAATCATTGGTGAAACTAGCATTTCTAGGTGATCTATGCTTGAATCTATCGATATATTCTTCGAAAGATGTATGCTCACGATCCCAATATTCGACAGCAAAACTTAGAGTGAAAATTTTTCTTCCTATATTTATATCAACATAAGCAAAAGCGTCAAAATGCATGAGCTTATAACTCTTCAATGTACTATAATCATTAGGTAATAAACTGATAACCTGATCATAAGTTAGAATTTCATATAATGAAGTTGGCTTTTCACCAAAATTTTTATTAAATAGTCTTGAAAGTAAATAGCGCATTATCCGTTCGTTTGTTATCCTCCCTCCTGAACAAATATCACAGGATTTTAGATCTAAACTAAACTCATCAGATCTTGATTTAAATCTAAAACTTGGATGATATTTACAAGACCATATATAATCTTTTCTGGATGGTTTCTTTAATTTGTTAATATAACTCAATGGTGTTTCCAGATTAAAATTATATTTATTGGCCCGAGCAATAATTTGTTCACCTGTTAATCTACGACTCTCGTGATAACATTCAGCGCACCAGTTATTATAATTTTTAATGCGTTCCATACTGATACTAAATTCCCCGTGCTTGTTACAAATAAATGGGAATATTATCTCAGAGACTTTTTGCTGTTTAGCTCGAGGTTTATTTAACCCCTTATTTATTCGATCTTTAAATTCAGATTCAGTGAATTTGAAACTTGCATTCCTTAATTCCGCTTCTCTAACAAAATCTTGATAAGAATGGGATTTTTCAATTCTTGAACATAGAGGACATATAGCACGATATAAATGTTTGTAAGCTACAATAAATTTTTTATGATTAGGACTCTTACAAGAAAGTTCAAATGGTATCTTTTCTATAAGAGTGCCTCTTAACACAGATTCTATAAAATCAAATTGTTTTGTCTCCATATTCAATCCTAAACTATGGACTTTACTGCAATAAGAATTCCATTTATTAACTAAATCAAAAACGCGTTTTTCAGCACAGAATGATTTGTAATTATTTATCATATTAAAAAAAACAGAGAAATCTTTTGGAAACTGAAGTATTAAATTAAAATACCAATTGTTTAAGAAGTTTTCATCAATTAAAGAATAAGGTTTAGCATATTTATTAGATTTTAAAGTAGCGAAAGCCAAAGCTTCAGAACCGTTAGATGTACCATAAAGTATCTCGGCAATCCTATTATTTGGTAGATCACCTCTATATGATCTGACTTGTTTCACTAAATTCTCAATAAAATTCTTTGATATGAATTTCATATTCTTAACGTTTGAAAATTCTTTCTCAACAAATTCTCTATAATGTTCTAGAGCTAATATATCGATTTTTTTTAGATCTAATGACTGATTCTCCTCGGATTTTTTATTATTTCCCATTTCAATATTCAATAAAGACTCTTCCTTTGCTTTAAATTTGTAATTATTATTTATTAACCTCACTGATTCTGATGATTGAAGGTTAATACCTTCAGTAATAATTGAAAAGACCGCATCACAAGGAATTTAAAATATAAAGTGGGAAGAACAGATTTTAAATTTTTTGGGAGGTTCCGATAATGCTTTCTATTGTATATTTAGGCCGTTATCTTAAGAAACGCGGTTTCTGGGATTCAAAAGAACTAAATTTAATACCATAAAATATATTTTTAGATAAAATACTAAATTTTAAATTTTAAATTTGAATTTAAGATTTTACCTTTTGGTAAAACTTTTCCTAGGCATAATACTTTGATTAATGAGATATTTGGAATAATATTTTTTAAAATTGTTGCAATCCTAGATACTGTCCAACCAGTATTGATAAGATCATCAATAATTAATAATTTTCCCGAGATTGTAGTATCTCTTTGGATAGTGTCCTTTTTATGAAATTTTTTATTTACAAATTCTTTTCTTTTATTATAGTCGGAGATATCTCGTGTCAGACCAATTTTTTTGAAATTAATTAGATTTCCTGAAAGTATAAACTTTAAATTATTATCTTTTGAAATTTCTTTTGAGATTTTTTTTAGTGATAAGTGCCCTTCTCTTGATGGAACATATGTGATTAAATCGAAATTCAAATTCTTCTCTCTAATAATAAATTTTATAACTTTGGCAAAAATGGTATTTATTTCTTCCTCAACATATTCTTTCTTTACTTTTTGAATAAGTTGTGTTAATGAATTCTCTGGATTACCTTCAAAATCAGTTGAGTAATATCCAATAATCTCAATTGATTCAATTAATCTCGGTAATCCCTTTGATTCCAATGATTTATGATACCTACAATATTTCAATGAAGTAGGGGTTTGACATATTTTACATCTAGGTGTCAATAAGGCAGGAAATTCATATAAAGGAATTTCATTACCTAAAACATTTTTAAAAACTATAATTGAATCTTTATCATTTCTTTCTATTCTAATATCAGACATAAACTAATCTTCTATCAAAAATCATATATTGGTTATGGCTTCTTCTATATTCTGTAAAATTTGATTAATAATTTTTTTTGGATGATTTCCATATATTAATAACTTTCCATATAAGTCAATTCTTATAGTAATAGCTTTCTTCTCCTTTTCTTCATGGAAAAGTATTTTAAATGTTATAACCTTAACTTCGGAGGCTTCTTTGTTTACAATTGGAATTAAATTTAATAACTCATCGTCATTTCCTTGAAAATTACATTCATTAAATAATATATCATCCATTACCAACTTTTTAACTATTATTCTATGCAATTTAACTGAATTGCTTGATCTACTCTCAAAAATATTCTTAATTGACTTATATAACTTAACAAGCTTTTTATTTTTGAAATCTATGTTGAAAACGAGAGGCTCTTTAGGTTTTATTGGTCTTAAAAATATTTCATTGAAAAAGGACAAAGATTGAGATTGTTTATATTGAAGAAATAAAATCTTCTTTAGAGAACTCAATTTTAAATTACACTCTAATTGTATCCAGGTTGTTTCTGTATTAGGTAAAGGATAATTAAAATTAAATAAAAATGTGCCAAACTCCATACCGTTGTCCCTTATTTCGAAGGTAAGGTCTTTGATTCTCTTTAAAAATACTGAATATTTTGCCTTTATTAATTTACTCTCACTTTTTTCAATTGTTTCTTTAATATTTTTTAAAAATTTACTCGTCATTAAAATGTTTCTTAGGTTTTCTTCTTTTTCTCTAATTCCATATAATTTGTATGAGACCATTTTAATTATACTCATTAAATATAGTTTCGTAATTCATTCAATAGATTATTATTGACTGATATAAATTCTGCATTATTCCTTTGTACAGGAAAATTAAATATCGGATTAAAACTTTGAGGATTTGTTACAGTTAGCGCGTTTCGATTCCCTATTATTATTAATTTTTTCTTGGCTCTTGATAGACTTACATTTAAACGATTTTCATCACCGGGAAATTCTGCACTCCCCTGTAAATCTGATTTTACTAATGATAAAATTACTACTTGAGCTTCTTGTCCTTGAAATTTATCGACTGTTCCGGCATTTTGAAATATTGGAAATGGAAATTGATATCTTTGAGCTTTATAAGGAAATATTATCTTAATCTGGTTTTGATCCAAATTAGGATAGGATGATCTTAAAAGATTCCAAACAGCAGTAGCTATTTCTGCTTCAATTGGGTTAAATTGCGATGTACCTAAAGCAGACTGAGAATTAGCAAGATTCCCTAATGGCGATGTATCCAAAATAATAACAACATTATTTGATTCAAGAATATTAGTTAAACTCTGACTAATCCCTTGAGGTGGTGTAAAATTTGAACTATTACTTAAAAATTCATTTTGAGTACTTGGATGATTATGAATTTGAATACCATATCTTCCAAATGTAAATGATAATTCAGCTATTGTTGGATTCATCCTCATTTGATAATTTAATATCGTAGTTCGATTTATCCTTTGAGGAATATGAGGAATTAATCCTGTTAAATATGACATAATATCTCTTGTTAAACGGTCAATATTACCAATTGGGGACAATTGATGTGGATCACCAATGAATCCAACAGCATTAAGACGATTACACCTTGATAATACTAAGCTGGTTTCTGGCGGATTTAATTGACTTGCTTCGTCAAATAAAACTAGATTAGGAGAGATTCTTGTTCTCCTAAGAAATTTTTCACCTTGATATATGGTTCCCACCCATATCTTCGCATTTCTAATATATTCTTCATGTTCTCTCATAACAATACCTTGATTATGAACATTAGTAATGGGATAAGGTGAATGGGTGTAAATCTGAATGTAATTGGGATATGAATTTCTTTGATTATTATCATTGGCTAATCTTACTAAAAAATTAGTTTGGAATTGATTTAGATTTAAAGTATTAAAAATATTTAAAAATCCATCTATAATACGATGCGAAGCAGCATTAGTTTTTGTACATATCAAAACTCTATTTGTTGCTGAATTTAAACAGAAGTTAAGCGTCCCAGTACAGATCATAAAAGTTTTACCTGTCCCAGGAGGTCCTGTGATTGAAAAACCTTCTATGTTTAAATTCCTTTGTTGTTGTTGGATGTTATTTAGTAAGAAACCTGCATTAGAAATATAATTGAAAGCTTCTATTTGATTCCCGAATAAGGTTAAATTTTGAATAAAATTTTGAATAATTGTGGATATTTGTTGACTTATACTCAAATGAAATTTACACCTCCCCCATATGTGGCTTCACATGCTCTTGTCCCCCTTCGAGTAAGTCTTGCTTGCCGAATCTCTTGAGGTGTAGAACTGTGTATTTGACCTCTCATCCTTCCCAAACCTGGAGAATATGTAGAAAGATTATAAAGCGATTTTTGTTTAATTAAATCATTTCGTTTTGATTCTTCATCAAAATCTAGGATTAATAGATTGCTTCCAAGAGATAAGTCAAACCAATTTCTCCATTCATCACTTAAAATATCGATTTCAAATGTATAGTGACGTGCTTGATTAGTACTTCTACAATATGAATATAGTGGGTAATATAAGAATGGAGTCCATTGCAAAAATAAATATTTTCTATTTGGAGGAATTAAATTAATTATATTTTGATTTAATTCAAACTCGACAATATTATTATTTACACTAATAATCTGTCCAATCCATAATTGATTTTTATTTTGAAAAAAACTTGGTGTCTGAGGTAGAAATTCCCCTATTACATATTGAAGTTCATCTTCCATAGTAATATGATCTTTGAGTGCACATTGCCAATCAAAAACTTCTCTTCTAAAATTAATGGGAACGACTTGATTATTAAATTTGCGACCACATTGACGATGGAAATTACAATACATATCACGAGGACTATTTGTACAAGGATTTTCAATAAATACATTATCCCAAAATCTTTGATTAAAGGCGTTATTTGAAAAAATTAGAGCACGTATAGTGTCATCAGAATAATCTTGATTGATTAGAAATGTTTGATCAATAGTTTCAAGTCTAAGATTAAAATTTGAGAAAAAAGTCATCCAATTACTATTATTTATCTGATTAATTAGAGAAGTCGGAATGATAGGAAGAAATGCTGGTTGAAAACCTAAATTGATTTGGAAATTTAATTGTTGTGAAGGATCTAAATTAATTAATAATAATCTATCTAACCATAATTTATGAGATAAACTATGGTACAATATGTAATCGTGTCTTTGTATAGTATCTTCTAAAATAGTACCTATTGTCCAATTGGGTTTTGGTTGTAAAAAATTTTCTCGAAAATAAAATAATTCAATAATTTCTCTAGACTCAAAGTCAATTATATCTATATTACCTAGTAATGGAAATGGTCCAGTCCATCTCATATCTACATTATTAGTTTGTCTGAATCTTTCAATATTTGTATTTATTGTAAAAATTCGGGTTTGATTATTTGGATCAAGAAAAACTTTATTACAATAAATTCTAGCTTTGAAGAGTATCCTATCCGGATGATCTATAAATCTCAGGAGCTCATTATTATCATATAATCTTGTAAAGAACGTTAATAAATCCTCTAGCAAGAGTTGCGAATTTAAACCACTAAACTGTAATTCTATCTCATCTCTTAGCGTTTGAATCCATTGTTGGTTATTTCTCGGATTTATCTGAATTAATTGAAGGAAGTTTTGATTAGTAGTAACTCCTGAAAGTATTTTAATTACTATATTTCTAAAAGCTGCTTCACTTCCTTTATACCCAAATAGAAATGGTCTATTATGTTGATCTTGATAATAGTCACGATATTCCGGTATATTAACTATTTCTGCGCCGCATAGATACATGAAATTAAATTTTTTAGCACAATTCGATTGACTTAATTCGTCTGTACGTAGAATGGGGAAAAAAGGCGCATTGGAAATTGTCCAATATCCTCTAATTAATCTATTTTGATTTGGATAAAAAAACCTTCGAGGTCTCGATATATAAGCAGGTATAGGATTTTGCATTTAAATACCTCAATAACATGTCCAAGGAAAAGGATGTAATTTCAATTCAAGTTGTTCATAGCATTTATAACAGAAAGAATTTAAAATATCGTCAAAGTTCTGACGGTTTAAATTAAGGTGGCTGGATTTATTCAAAAAATTAAAGATTATAATGATAATTTCTATAAACTTTTCGTCGAATATGCTTAGGTGATCTTCATTTAATTCAATGCAATCATAATTTTTATAAACTTCTTCTCTTAACTTTTTATAAAGATAATAAATGAGTATAATTAAAAAAAATTCATCAGATCTTAAGATCTCTCTCAAAATTTCTACTTTCTCGGTGAATTGAATATATAATCCGCTGATAAGATTCTTGAGTTTGAAATTATTAGAAAACTTAACGTTATTTAATTCAAATTCAATATTATTTTTTGATTCCAGCTTAATTTTTTTAAAAAAATTAAAAAGATCATTTATTATTTCTTCATTAAATCGTAACTGGGGAGATAAAAATATCTCCTTAAAACCTTCTTTTATTATCAAATCAATGTCATTATTTCTAATTAATTTTTCTTTAATTAACATGGAATATTTTAATAGATTATCTAAATTTTTTTTACTTTCCTTTGTATTTCTCTCGATATTTTTATAGATTTCACTTTGTTCTTCTTTTTCTTCATCAAGTTTTGTTAAAAATCTTTTCTTGTCTTCACTTGAAAATGTTAAAACTAAGTTTATTAAATATTCAATTAGCTGAGGTTTTCTTAATTTGTAGTATTGTGTTTTATTCTGGATTATCTTATTTTTCATTAAAATGTCAGGTAGATTCCACTCTTTAGCCATTGTTTTAATATCTTTCATATCCTTTTGATATAATTTTTTAAAGAGTTGTTGCGTTTATAACCACCTGTAAATATTGACTTTATTTTATTGTCTGTTATAATTTAATATTTAGCTTTTAAATATCTTATTAATTGAGGATGAATATTTATTAATGAGAGAACATAGAAAATTATCTTACATACTAAAACTTAGAGATTTTGTATTTTAAAATCAACTAACTTTATGGTTTAGTGATTTTTAAAAAACGTGGTTTCTGGGATTCAAAAGAACTAAATTTAATACCATAAAATATATTTTTATATAAATTTTAAATTTTTGGGAGGTGCCGATAATGCTTTCTATTGTATATTTAGGCCGTTATCTTAAGAAACGCGGTTTCTGGGATTCAAAAGAACTAAATTTAATACCATAAAATATATTTTTAGATAAAGCTTATATTATTTAATCAAAAACCTAAAGTAAAAATTTATGACAGAAGAAGAAATAGATAAAACAGTTAAGAAAGTAATGAAAGAAATTCGTGAATCCGATGATTATCAGGGAAATTCTTGTTGTGCTCAATCTAACTCCGAATGTCAACAAAATAATTTAATTAGAGAAGCTAATACCTCAAGCTCATTGCTTGATAGCCCGTTTTGTGAAGCAGATGCTAAAGATTGATAAATAGAAATAACTCTATCAACTTTAAAGTTAATTTCCAAGTTATAAATAAAATGTGGTGAATATAAATGAAAGAAATAAATCTTACAATCTTTGCACCCGATCCTGAAAAAAAATTAACTCAAGGCGCGAATTATATTG
>SDBV01004598.1_pt1 | contig 19765 bp, 17 predicted proteins | sample 2277081 | NCBI WGS metagenome assembly SDBV01 (sample SAMN10402039, study PRJNA504765) | marine sediment metagenome | isolation source: marine sediment core GS10_PC15, 223 cmbsf | place: Arctic Ocean: Southern Knipovich Ridge | collected 2010
GCGACCACCTCCTCCTCTCCGAACACGAGCTCGATCCACTTCGCCACCCAGAAGCTCTCGACGACCTCTGGCCACCGTATGAGCATCAAGACCCAACAATTCAGCAGTCCTCCTGTCTCCACCGTAGCTCAGTCGAACAGCCTCCAGTCCTGCGTACACTCGCCTCTGCTTCTCATCCAGAAGACTGAAAAACAGAATCATCGCCGCCTTTACCTCGTCGACCGGCAGAGCGCTGCCGGTAGCCCCCAGCTCCACAAGCTTTCGCCACTGTCGCTGAAGTAGAAGTTGAGCTCGTCTCACCCCAGCCTCTCCACTGAAGTACACGTACACCCCACTAACCTTTTCTCGATGAATCTGCTTCGCTCCTACGAGTTCAAGCAACGCATGTTTCACTTCCACGTGCACGAGACTTTCCAGACCGTTCGCAGTGTAGCCCCTTTGGGAAGTATCCACCAGGTGCTTGATAGTTTTCACCTGATTTCCGTACCGGCTGAAGTACAAACGTTGGTGTGACCATATACCCATGTCGTTGAAATCGGGGATATCCGGCAGGGTATAGAACTTGCCTCGATGCGAGTAGCTGGTAAGATACGAAAGGCTCTTAAGGCAGCGATACACTGTCATAGTGCTGGTAGTTCCGAGAATCTCTTTAAGTCTCACAAGTGTGAGTATCTTATTTTCCTGGAACAAGTTACGGAGATGATCGATGTCGGATTGTTGCATAGCCATTTGGTATAGTTCCCCTTCCAAAGCTTTAATAAGGGAAACTATACCATGGAATATGCGGAGCGTCCTCTCCTAAATTGCTCAAATAAAAGCAATAAACCCAATATCCGGATCTTTTTTAGCTTCTTTAACGATATAGTTATTCTAATAAATGGTATTTTATTTTTGCGTCAGCCCTAAGAATATTGAGGGAGGGCTGATTAATAATTACATTAAGAGGTTTGGAGCTGTTATGAAAGGCGGCACAACAGTTGCAGAGGATATACTTGAATGTGCCGTGCACCATTGGAGAAAAGGGGTTTAAACATAATGCAGGGACCAAGAGGAGATCTTGAATCTGTGACTGGTATTGTGGCCTCGGGAACTACAATAATCTGATTTTCAACCGGTTACAGCACAACAACGGGAAATGCTATTTGTACAGTCATTAAAATTGCTTCTAATAATTCAACATTTAGAAGCTTATCGAAAGATATGGATTTTAATGCCGGGCGGCTATTGAATGAACATACTAATATTGATGTTTTAAGCGAAGAGCTTCTTGATAAAATAATTGATGTTGCCTCAGGTAACTTAACATGGGCGGAAAAGTGGAAACAGCGTCAGTTTCAAGTGTGGACTGCTGGAAAGCTATCTTTGTGATTTGTAAAAGGTGACAAAATGAAATACGACGAAAAAGATAAAAATACTCAAGATAATTACACAAGAAAATATGGTAGTACAACGCGATACAGTGGGCATAAGCTAAGAACAGGAAAAGGGCAAGTTATAGACCGTAGTAGGTTGGGTGAAACCGATAAATATGTTGGTGACAGCAGGGAAAAACTTCCAAATCAATATTCAGGTCACACTTTTAAAAATAAAAAAGAAAAATACAGGCTAGACGGGCATAAGATGCTCTATCATCTTGATAGAGTATCGGCCTGGAAGAGAGGGGAACGAATCGTTCCCGTTCATATTGATATGGGAATATCAAAATATTGTAATATGGGATGTATATACTGTATAGGTGTGACACAAGGTATGAAAAAGGGGATAATGATCGAAGGCGAAGCCCTAATGAGATTTATTGATGATGCTGGTATACTTGGCGTAAGAAGTATTGCCTATATAGGTGATGGTGAACCAACAGTAAATCCTGCATTGTATGATGTTCTTGTGAGAACAAAAAACAGGGGTATCGATGCCGGATTAGGAACAAATGGTGTTATTCTGGATATGAACCGTTCGCATGATATTTTACGAAGTTGTACGTTTCTTCGTATAAATTTAAGTGCTGCGGAAAGAAAAAGTTTTCGAAAAATACATCAGATTAGCGAAAAATACTTTGATTTGCTTGTCGATAAGATCAAGACATTGGTCGAGTTAAGAAATAAAAATAATTATGATTGCACACTAGGAATCCAAATGGTACTTATCCCTGAAAATTATGATCAGGTTCTAAAACTAGCAAAATTGGGAAATCAATTGGATGTAGATTATTTACAAATTAAGCAAAGTTCGGATACTGAATATGGGGAGTTAGGCATAAATTACGAAGATTATAAAAAAGTAGAAGATGATTTAAAAGAAGCCGAGAAACTGAGTCACGAAAATTATATAGTTCAAGTAAAATGGAATAAAATCAATATTATGGAAGATACCGATGTATATAGGGCGGGAATTAGGAAATATGATATTTGTTACGGAACACCATTCCTTGGTCAGATAAGTGGAGATGGTAAAGTTTATCCGTGCGGTCCTTTTTTCGGTAAAGAAAGATTCTTAATGGGTGATATTAGTAAAGATTCCTATTATGATATTGTTAAAAGCGATCTATATTGGAAGGTCCAGCAGGATATTGTTGATAATGTTGATGTGCATTTTGATTGTACAGTAGGTTGTAGACAAGATTATATAAATAAGTTTTTGTGGGATATAAAAAATCCACCAGAGCATGTAAATTTTATTTAGTGATTTGAATAATTAGATTGCTGGTTACAATCGATTCTAGGGGATCGGTCTGAATCACTTGCGTCCAAAATAGAATTTGAAAAAGCCTTAACCCCATGCTATTGCAGGCTGTTCTAAAAAATAAATGCTTACGCAGCAGGAGGTTAAGGCTTGGCTTATCATCATACTATACTTGGACAGATACTTCAACTCGTTCCGAGATTTCAATTCGAAAAAGCGGTAACAATAATAATCAATTACATAACCTGATCAGATTTTACAGGTAATGAGTTTGTCTATTCAGGATAGCTAATTTTGGAGGTCATGTGAGGGCAATGATCTTATGTGCTGGCTATGGTACCCGCTTGGGCGGCCTCACGAGCAACACACCTAAACCGATGCTGTCTATACAGGGTTATCCGCTATTGACTTATATTGTCAGCCATCTTGCACATCAAGGTTTTAACCAGATTGCGATCAACTTGCACTTTATGCCCGAGACGATCCGCGATTTTTTTAGTGATGGGTCTTACTGGAACGTCAAGATAATCTACTCTTACGAGCAAGAGCTGCTTGGCACTGGGGGAGGCATCAAAAAGATGGAATGGTTCTTGCGTCAAAGTAATGACTTTCTTGTTCATTACGGTGACATTCTCACAGACCAAGACTTATCTTCCATGCTCAGATTCCATCACCAACGCAAAGCGCTGGCCACTTTGCTCTTACACCAACGGATACGTTCGAATAGTGTGGTCAGCTTGGACGAAGAAGGAAGCATTATTGGTTTTCTGGAACGACCTTCCGAAGAAGAGCGGAAGGGTGTAGATTCGCCTTGGGTAAATTCAGGTATTTACATCTGCGCGCCTGAGTTATTCGAAGCGATTCCAAAAAACACAGCCTGTGACCTACCTCGAGACATTTTCCCAAAACTTATGAAAACGGGACGCTTGTATGGTTTTCCCCTGTCCGGTTATCGCTGTGCGATTGATTCGGTAGGGCGAATTGCGGAAGCACGCTCTGCGGTCGCAGAGGGCCGATGCCGTATCATGCTTGTAAGGAATGATGATAGAAGTAATAATCACCATTTAAAACATTAATGAAAAAGTGCGTGGCAGGAAACGATTAATATGCAAAAATTGAAATTATCATTTAGCAAGCAAAAAAATGGTAATCTGGTTTCCAATTACGAAGATTCAACTAAAAACTACTTCAGGAGAATCAAGCGTTTTCTGGGTCGGCAATTTGTACATATACGCACGGGTGGGAAACATGCTTTATTGGTTAAGATTAAGAAATTGATTTTTGTACTGCTTGCCTTTCCAATAGTACTTATGGCTCGTATTTTGCGTCCGATAGTCTTGGTACGCTTCGGGCAATTGATCAGTATCAGGATCGGCCATCTGTCTGGTAACACAGAGTTGTTACTGTGTGAAGTAGACGTTGGTATACATGGGAAACGCACGCTTAATATCTTTTATCATCAAGACCGTATATGTAACCAACAATTAAAAAAGATGTGGGACCGCACACTGCATGTTAATAGTTTTGCGAAATGGTTGCATAGACTTAATCAATGGTTACCGGGAGGACAAGTACATTCGTTGCCATCCGGACTGAGACCAAATCATGACCGAGATACGCACGGACTACTAGCACAGACTTCTCCTCACCTGTCATTTACGCAGGAGGAAGAACAACAAGGTAAGAAAGCACTCCAGCAGATAGGAGTACCAGAAGGTATTCCATTTATCTGTTTTCATGCCCGAGATTCGGACTATCTTTTTCATATAAGCCCCAATAGTGACACCAGTTATCATAATTATCGCGATTCAACCATTAGAAATTATGTCCCAGCGGCAGAAGAACTGGCGCGTAGGGGGTATTTCGGTATCCGTATGGGGGCTATTGTACAAGATCCTCTAATTACTAATAATCCAAGAATCATTGACTACGCTTCTAGTCCTAATCGGACAGATTTCTTGGATATTTATTTAGGTGCTCGATGTACTTTTTTTATTAGTTCAGGAACGGGTATTGATGCTATCCCGATGATTTTTAGACGGCCAACAATGTTTGTGAATTTTGTTCCACTAGAGTACGGAAGATTTTGGGAACCTACTCATGTGTTTATTCCCAAGAAGCATTGGCTGCGGGATGAGCGCCGTTTTTTGACCTTCCGAGAGATACTTGATTCGGGTGCTGGGAGATTCCTGCGTGCCGGGCAGTTTGAAGAACTTGGTATAGAGTTGATTGAAAATACACCCGAAGAGATCACTGCTGTGGCAATCGAAATGGATGAACGTTTAAAAGGAACCTGGCAGACTACGCAAGAAGATGAGGAACAACAAAGGCTTTTCCGGGCACTGTTCAAACCCAGCGAGCTGAACAAGGTATTTCGAGCACGTATTGGTGCCGAGTTTCTGCGCCAGAATCGTAAGTTGTCAGAATAGCCATATGGAAAGAGCTGTCTTTTTGGATCGTGATGGTGTCTTAATCGAGGATGTACATCTGCTAACGCGTTCTGATGATATTCATATTTTGGAGGGTGTTCCACAGGCGCTAAAAAAATTGAAAGCTGCAGGCTTCAAATTAATTGTGATCAGTAACCAGTCGGTTGTTGCCCGCAGATTGCTTACCGAAAAAGAAGTACTAACGCTTCAAACGGAGGTGGAGCGACTCCTAAGAAAAACGGGTGCTCCTAACCTGGATGGGTTCTATTTTTGTCCACATCATCCAAGTGCAACACTTCAGAAATATCGAGTTGTTTGTAATTGCCGAAAACCACGACCAGGATTGCTATTGCAGGCTACTAAAGAACACGACTTGGATCTTTCAGCCAGTATTGTTATTGGAGACCGGATAACGGATATCATCGCCGGGGATAGGGCAGGTTGCCGAACCATTTTAGTAAAGAAAGGAGAGTATGTATTGCCTATAATCGAAACGGTAGAACCGATAGACGACTCTGTGACGTCTGATTACGCATGCGCTGATCTCCGAGCCGCTGTCGAATGGATTTTGAAGGCTATGTGATACAAATATCTTGTGCACCTGCTATAGTACCCACTTAGGATATCTAACGCAAAGCACGATATGCTTAAGCCTATGTTAACTCTACAGGGATATTCATTATTGGCTTATATTGTCAGGGATATTGTCACCACTCGGTATGTTATAGCTTTGACAAGATAACGATAAAACACTTTATGACCGAGATTATTCACGATTTATTGGCAATGGTTCATATTTTAATGTAGATATTGCAAGAATAATTGTTCCCTCTTTTTTAATCCGACCGAAGTGTTAAGTATTTTTAGTTCTGGAGCAAGTTCAAATATCGTTATTAGCCTAAATGAAGAGTGTAGCTTTTACACAGGTTAAACTTGAGTAAGGATGATGCAGATGAATATATCAGAAAAGAAAGTTTTGATAATCGCCCCTCGGACAATTAAGTCAATTGAAGATTATCATAAATACATTTTACCTGTAGGATTAGCATGCATTTCATCTGTATTGAAGAATAATGGCTATCATGTCAATATACTTAACCTTAATTCTAATATTGAATCTGTTGATGAAATAGTTAAAAAAACATTATCAAGAGATGAATACAATTTCATCTTGAGCGGAGGGCTTAGTGTTCATTACTATGCTGTCAAATGCTGTGTAGATTCAGCTCGCAAATATGCTCCATTAGCAAAAATTATCTTAGGTGGAGGTTTAATTTCAAGTGTTCCAAAGCTGATGTTTAACGCTTTACAACCTGACTATATTGTAATCGGTGAAGGTGAATTGACAATTCTGGAGCTACTACAAAAATTGGAAAATAACGGAAACCTTTCTGAAGTTGACGGTATAGGTTTCCAGAAAACAAATGGCGAAGTCATGTTAACTAAGCATAGACGACCAATATCAGATATTGATACTCTTCCCTGGCCAGATTATGAAGGCTTTGGATTTGATATACTTCTTGATCAAATCAAACCAAGTACGCTTTACTATTATGATGTGTTAGACGATCCAAGACAATATCCTATTTTAGCAAGTCGTTCATGTCCGTATCTCTGTACATTTTGCTATCATCCTCTTGGAAACAAATATCGACAGAGATCAATACCCAACATAATTGATGAGTTATATTTCGCAATAGAACGATATAAGATTAATATTATCGATTTTTACGATGAGCTTTTTGCTAACGATAGAGATCGTATTTATGATTTGTGTAAACAGCTAAAGCAATTATTTCAATCAGTTCCATGGGAGATAAAATGGAATTGTCAGTTGCGAATGGACAGTGCCAATGAAGAATTAGTAAAAATCATGAAGGATACAGGTTGTTATCTAGTCAGTCTTGGTTTAGAAAGTTATAGCTCTACTGTTCTTAGGAGTATGAGGAAAAAAATAAATCCAAAACAAATTGATAACACTCTAGATATAATGCATAATCAACAAATGACTATCACAGGAAATTTTATATTTGGTGATATTGCAGAAACTACTGAAACTGCATATAAAACACTTGGTTATTGGAAAAAAAATTATCACACGATTTTAAGAGGAGCAATTGCACTAGGTTTTATTCAAGTTTATCCTGGAACAGCACTGTATTCCCACTGTTTAGAGAAAAGAATTATCACAAACGAGATTGACTTTATAGAAAGTCATCTTGGAGAACCAATAAATATAACTGAAAATATAAACGAGTATGGATTTAATAAACTAAAAAGAGATATAAGATGGTCTATGCTTAGATATCCAAAATACCAGCGACCTTTGCTATTAAGAAAAATTAATGGTATTTCTGAAATGCATGTTAAATGTCCCTATTGCAATTTAATATCTTCATACAAAAACTATGAAAACCATTTCCACAGAAAAGCCATATGCTGCCGAAATTGTAGAATGCGTTTTTGGATTGTATCATTAGGCTTCAAATTGTATATTTTAATTATTAAGATAATCGGTGCTAAAAATGTCCACCTTCTAGACCGGGTAGTTAGATTTTATAGTTCTATTAAGAGAAGTATTAGAAAAGTAATCGAGAAATTGATTTGAAATGTATATCTTGTATCATAGCTATCTAAAATAAATTAAATAAAACTTAACTGTAAAGTTACAGGTGATAAACTGCTTCCGGGCTGAAAAGGCACATTTAGCCAATCCTTAAGATTTTTTTCTGCAAAAAGGTTTGTAGGCAATACACACATCAAAGTATAAAGTGATAAATACATAGGATGATCAACTTGGTGTGTTTATATTAGTGTACTTTACAATCAGGCATTTCGGATCCTTATAAGCCTAAGGATAATACTGAAGTCGTGATCGATACGAAGAACCTGATATTAGAAAAGGTGGTACAAGAATAAAATTTATTTTCAAAATAGAGAAGATTATATAGATAGTAATCAGAATTGATAAAATGAGCGCGGAAGTGATTCATGGATTTGAGTAGGAAGAAAGTACTCGTTACAGGAGCCGATGGTTTTATCGGTAGTCACCTGGTCGAAACGCTTTTAGAAGAAAGCTGTAAAATACGAGCTTTCGTCTATTACAATTCTTTTAATAGCTGGGGGTGGCTCGACACTTTGTCAAAAGATAAACTGGAAAAACTTGAAATTTTCAGCGGAGACATAAGGGACCCTAATGGCGTTAGGAAGGCAATAGATGGTATTGAGATTATTTTCCACTTAGCAGCTCTAATAGGTATACCTTTCAGCTATCATTCGCCTGATAGTTATGTGGATACGAATATTAAAGGTACATTGAATATTTTGCAAGCAGCCCGTGATAGAGGTTGTGAGAAGATACTTGTTACTTCAACCTCAGAAGTTTATGGGACAGCTCAGTATGTTCCAATCGATGAAAAGCATCCTTTACAAGGACAGTCACCCTATTCAGCAACAAAGATTGGAGCCGAAAAGATATCGGAAAGTTTTTATAGAAGCTTCAATCTTCCAGTGGCAATTGTAAGGCCTTTTAATACGTATGGGCCCCGCCAGTCAGCACGGGCAGTTATTCCGACTATTATCATACAGTTATTAAATGGTAAGAAAGATATTAAGTTAGGTAATATCCGTACAAAGCGAGATTTCAATTATATAAACGATACGATTGCTGCTTTTATTGAAATCGCGAAATCCGATAATACAATTGGAGAGGAGATCAATATTGCTACACAGCAGGAAATCTCCATAGGTGAACTTGCGGACGAACTCATCAAACAGATAAATCCAAAGGCAACGATTGTCACTGAAGAGAGTCGTGTAAGACCGGAGAAAAGTGAGGTAGGACGTCTCCTTGGTAGCAATGAAAAAATAATGTCACTTACCAATTGGGAGCCAGCTTATACGCTAAAAAGTGGTTTAAAAGAAACCATACTCTGGTTTTCAAAATCTGAGAACTTGCAGCAATACAAAAGCGATATTTATAACCTCTAAGGAATACCCATGTTTAAAAAGGTCGTTGATTTTATCAAATCGCTGTATCCAAATGAAAATCCGGTACCACTTCATGCTCCGCGTTTCCTAGGAAATGAAAAGAAATATTTAGATATTTGTATTGACACTACTTCTGTTTCTTATGTAGGGGAATATGTAACTCGTTTTGAAGAGCATATTAGACAATTTACTGGTGCAAAGTATGCGATCGCTATGGTCAATGGTACTGCGGCTCTTCACTTAGCTCTTAAAGTAGCTGGGGTTCAGCCAGGTGATGAAGTTATAACACAAGCACTAACTTTTGTAGCGACTGCAAATTCAATAATGCATTGTGGAGCAAAGCCCATTTTTGTAGATGTTGATAAAAAGAGTCTTGGGATGAGTTCTGAATCTTTGGAATTATTTTTAAAATGCGAGACGATTCACAAGAGAAATGGCGTATATAATAAAACAACCGGAAATAAAATTGCAGCCTGTGTTCCTATGCATACCTTCGGTCATCCTACAGATATTAAATCAATTCTCTATATATGTAATCGTTATGAGATACCTGTCATAGAAGATGCAGCAGAAGCACTGGGAAGCTGGTATTCGGGTAAGCATGCTGGAACTTTTGGTCTTTTGGGGATATTTAGTTTTAACGGAAATAAGTTAGTTACAACAGGCGCCGGTGGAATGGTAGTAACTAATGATCAAACGCTTGCAGAAAAAATGAGACATATCAGCACAACCGGAAAAAGAAATCATAGATGGCATTTTTTCCATGACGAAATAGGGTACAATTTTAGGTTGCCAAATGTAAATGCGGCTATTGGATGCGCTCAAATGGAAAAGTTAGATTTTATCTTAAACAATAAGCGTGAGCTCGCATTAAGCTATAGCGAATTCTTTAATAAAATGCATCTCAATTTCTTTACAGAAAGAGATAACTGTAAATCTAATTATTGGTTGAACGCAATAATACTTAAAGATAGTTACGAAAGAAATAGTTTCCTAGAATTTTCTAATAATGTTGGTATTCAAACACGCCCAATATGGATATTGATGAATAAATTACCTATGTATCAAGGATGTCAACATACTGATCTGCAAATTTCTCAATGGCTTGAGGATAGAGTAGTGAATATACCAAGTAGTATACGGATATGAAAAAAAAGATAATTCTCATTGGTGGTGGAGGTCATTGCAAAGCTTGTATTGATGTGATAGAGAGTGAATCGAAGTTTGAGATTGCAGGCATCGTCGATATAAAAGAAAAAGTTGGACAAAAAGTATTGAAATATCCTATCATAGCTACTGATAATGATCATATACCCTTACTCAAGGAATATAGAAATTTTTTAATTGCTGTCGGACAAATAAAATCGCCTGAAAAGAGAATAAGATTGTTTGAAAAGTTATTAGCGTTGGGAGGAAATTTTCCAACAATTATTTCTCCATATGCTTATGTTTCTTCGAAAGCCTCCATTGATATAGGTACAATTGTTATGCCTGGAGCAATTATCAATGCTGGAGTAAATATAGGGAAAAATTGTATTATAAACACAAGCGCTATAGTGGAACATGAATCGATTATAGATGATCATTGTCATATTTCGACTGGAAGTATTATAAACGGTCAAAGTAAGATTGGAAGGGGAAGTTTTATTGGTAGCAATGCCACAATTATGCAAAATATACAAATCGTATCAAATTCAATTATAGCCTTGGGTGCTGTTGTAACACAAAATATAGATATTCCTGGAATTTATGCAGGAATGCCTGCAAGGAGAAAATATAATGGATCCGGTTTATATAATCGCTGAAGCAGGAGTAAATCATAATGGAGATATTGATATTGCAAAGAAATTGATTGATGTTGCATGCGATGCAGGGGCAGACGCTGTTAAGTTCCAGACATTCAAGTCTAAAAAACTAGTATCGAAATATGCGTCAAAAGCATACTATCAGCAGCAAAACACTAAGGCGGAAGAGAGTCAACTTGATATGATTAAAAAGCTCGAACTCAACCAGAGGGTTCATGAGATACTTATTGCACACTGCATAAAAAGGAAGATACAATTTCTTTCCTCAGCATTTGATATTGATAGCATCGAATTACTCGCAAAATATAATCTACCTTTCTGGAAAATCCCATCAGGAGAGATTACGAATTTAATCTATCTTCGAAAAATTGGTTCATATTCAGGACAGGTTATTCTTTCAACTGGCATGGCCGATCTAGGAGAAATTGAAGATGCTCTTGAAGTATTAAAAGACGCAGGAACTCTACGGGAAAATGTAATTGTTTTACACTGTAATACAGAATATCCAACGCCGATAGAGGATGTGAACCTCAAAGCGATGGTTACAATAGGTCAGACTTTCAAAGTACGGGTTGGATATTCCGACCATACAATTGGAATTGAGGTTCCTATCGCGGCTGCTGCAATGGGTGCAGTAGTTATCGAAAAACACTTTACTTTGGATAAATTTATGCCCGGTCCTGACCACAAAGCTTCTTTGGAACCAGATGAGCTGAAGATCATGATTAGTGCCATCAGAAATATCGAAAAAGCTCTGGGAGACGGCACTAAACGGCTTTCACCTTCAGAAAGTAAAAACAAACCTATCGTCCGAAAAAGCATTGTTGCCGCCAGAAATATAAAAACAGGAGAAATATTTACCGAAGAGAATATATCTATAAAGCGTCCTGGAAACGGTATAAGCCCTATGAACTGGGATATAATTATAGGAAAGAAATCTCTTAAAAATTACAAAGTTGATGATTTAATAGAGTTATTTTCATGAAACGAAAAATCTGTCTCATAACAGGAACGAGAGCGGAATATGGACTCCTTAAGCCACTTATTGATGAGATCCGTAATGATTCTAATTTGATTTTACAGTTTATAGTAATAGGTATGCATCTTTCACCTGAATTTGGGCTTACATATGAACAGATCGAAGAGGATGGTATTAAAATTGATAAAAAAATCGAAATGCTGCTGTCTTCCGATACACCGGTAGGCATAACAAAATCAATGGGTTTAGCTCAAATTGGTTTTGCGGATGCCTATGCCGAATTGAATCCAGATTTAATAGTCGTCCTCGGAGATAGATTTGAAATCTTATCGGCTGCTAGTGCTGCCTTGATCGCTCAAATTCCAATTGCACACCTTCATGGTGGTGAAAGTACTGAGGGAGCGTTTGATGATTCAATCCGCCATTCCATTACAAAAATGAGCCATTTGCATTTCACGTCCACAGAAGAATACAAGAGAAGAGTAATTCAGCTCGGTGAAGAACCTTCGCGAGTTTTTAATGTAGGTGCTATAGGTCTGGATAATATTCGAAAACTTAGACTATTATCAAAGAGAGAATTAGAAGCCCAAATAGGTATTTGTTTTGATAGACACAATATCTTAGTGACATTTCATCCGGTAACACTTGACGACAACACTTCAAGAGATCAATTCTCCGAGTTATTATCGGCACTTGATGAATTAAATGAAACACTTATCATTTTTACAAAAGCGAACTCTGATACTTTTGGTAGAATTATAAATAAAATGATAGATGGGTACGTGGAAAAAAATAAACAAAAGGCTGTTTCTTTAGTCTCACTTGGGCAGTTGCGTTATTTATCAACAATGCAATATGTTGACGCCATTGTAGGGAACTCTTCAAGCGGTATAATTGAAGCCCCTTCTTTTAAAGTAGGAACTATTAATATTGGAGATAGACAGAAAGGTCGTATCCGTGCCGAATCAGTAATTGATTGCAAAGCTGAAAAAATTGATATATTGAAAGCCTTTAAGATCCTTTATTCACAGCAATTTCAGGAGTTGATACGCAAAAATATTAACTATTATGGTGACGGAAATACCGCTAAGAAAATTATTAAAATAATAAAAGATAATATTGATAAAATAAATATTAAAAAAAGGTTTCACAATATAGTAATTTAATAAGAGCCTAACCGGTTTCATCGGTGTGGTGTTTGTGTGCAAAGATTGTGAACATGAGACACATCACTTCAGGGAGTTTCTTAGTAAAGAGACCCAAGAAGTATATGCGGACAAGGTTTATGTCTGGCATAGAGAATACCTCAGTAAACAAGGAATCGAAGACGGGTTCCAGGCAAAAGCGAGTCGAGGGCGGCCGCTGAGCTTCACAGAAATACATAAAAACAAACACATAACTAAAAAACGTCGGATTTCTGTAAAGATCTTCGGTAGTTGGAAGCATTGGTACCGGTGGAGAAAAACACGATTCATTGGGTTAGCGAAGAATGAACTCTATCAGTATGTTTGAAAGTGTTTGCGTGGAGCATGAAGAAGTGGCGAAGCCGTCAACGTTCAAGTATTAGTATGCGTACAGTTATAAGAAATGTATAATTTATTTTTTATATTATATATTTGGTGGAGATAATAATGAATGAAAAAGAAGATAATAAATTAAATATTTTATTTATTCAGCCACCACATTATTTTTCTTCTGGTAGTAGAATACCATCGAGTTTCCCTATTGGAATATGTACAATTGCAACAATTACAAAAAGATTGGGACATGAAGTTGATATTTTGGATTTATGGATTACGGATTATAATAAAAAAGATGTTATTAATAAAATTGAACAATTTAAAAAGTATGATGCCATTGGTATTTCAGCTTTATCAACTCAATATAGATATATTAAGTTTTTAGCTAATGAATTAAAAATATATTACCCTGAAACAGTAATAGTATTAGGAAATGCATTAGCGACTCATAGTGCAGATATTGTATTAAAAAATACTAAAATTGATATATGTGTAAGAGGTGAGGGAGAAGTAACATTTACTGAATTATTGAGTAATAAATATAATAATTTAAATATTATTCATGGAATTTCATTTAAAAATAAGAATAATAGAGTTGTTCATAATAAAGATCGAGATGCAATTAAGTATTTAGATGACCTACCTTTTATAGATTATGAAATATTTAATATTAAAAGTTATTTGAAAAATATACATATTTTCCGTGATACTAGATTTAGTGCAATGAATTTTGTTACAGGTAGAGGTTGTCCATATAATTGTGCATTTTGTTCTTTAACATTTGAAAAATATAGATTTCGATCTGTTGATAAAGTTATTGAAGAAATCTCTTTATTTAAAGATAAATATAGGATAAAAGGTGTTTCTTTTTCAGATAAACTTGTTGTTTTTAATGAAAAAAGAGTAGTTGATTTATCTAAAAAATTAAAAAAATTAAATTTATTATGGAACTGTCAGGCAAGAGTAAATCATGTAAATATGAAAACTCTTAAAATCATGAAAGATTCAGGTTGTGTCGCAATTGGGTTAGGGATTGAGAGTGGAAGTCAAAAAATATTAGATAATATGAATAAAAAAATAACAAAAAATCAATCAATTAATGCTATTAAAATGATAAATAAAACCGGCATAAGGCCAATTTTACAGCTTATGTATAGATATCCAGGAGAGAATAGCACCACTCTAAATGAAACGATTCAATTTTTTAAAGATTGTAATTATTATGCCAATAACTTTTCTATAACAACTCCATTACCTGAGTCAAAATTATATTTAGAATGTTTAAATAAAAATATAATTACAGATGAGGATAAATATCTTGAAGAATTGGATCAAGGTTATTATTATAGAAAAAAACAATTATTAATCTTACAGAATTCGCAGATAATGTATTTTTAAATAATAAAATAAAATTAGAAAATGAGATAATAAATAATTATAAACTGTATCTAAAAAGACATATTATGGCTTTTATAAGAATTAATTTAAAAAAGAAATGGTTTAATGTTTTGATTTATTATAAAGCATATGGATTTATTAAAACATCATTATTTATAGTTAAATACATTGTATTATTTACAATACGAAAATCAATAAAAATGATAGCTAAATATAATAAATGAATAATTATAGAAATTCACAATTATTATTTGTTTTAGTTTCACTCGACCGACAAGGACTATATCGTGCATAGAGAATACATCAGTAAACAAGGAATCGAAGACAGCTTCCAGGCAAAAGAGAATCGAGGGTGGCCACTGAGCTCCACCGAAATACATAGAAAAAAACGCATAACCAAGAAATGTCGGATTTCTGGAGGGATATTCGGTAGTTGGAAGCAGTTGTAACGGTGAATTAAAAACGATTCTTATGGTTAGCGAAGAATGAACTATCAGTATGTTTGACGGAGATCTAAACATTATAAACTGAATAAAAAAGGATAAATTATGTATTATGAAATAAATAAATGTAGAATATGTGGAAATGAAAACCTGGTTAAACTTATTGATCTAGGGAAGATGTATTTTACAGGTATTTTCCCGAGTAAGAAAGATGAAACTTTAGGACAAGCGCCCCTAGAACTTGTAAAATGTGAGGGAGGTAAAGACTCTTGTGGCTTAGTACAATTACTTCACAATTTTGATCTAAATAAATTATATGGAAAACATTATGGATATAGATCTGGATTAAATAATTCTATGGTCAAGCATCTGGGAGATATAGCAAAAAAACTCCTTTCTCTTGTCGATCTAGAAGAGGATGATCTAATAATTGATATAGGAAGTAATGATGGAACGCTATTGAAAGCATACCCGAAGGAAAGATTGAATCTTGTTGGCATAGATCCAATAGGAGAAAAATTCATAAATTATTACCCTTCTCATATAGAACTAATATCAGATTTTTTCTTAGCAAAAGACATCAAAGCTAAATTTAATGATAAGAAGGTGAAAATAATTACATCGATAGCGATGTTTTATGATTTAGAAAATCCAATTGATTTTCTGCATCAAATTTATGAGATATTGGCTGAGGATGGAATATGGCTATTTGAACAAAGCTATTTACCAGAAATGTTAAAGAAAAATTCTTATGACACCATATGTCATGAACATTTAGAGTATTATGCTCTAAAGCAAATAAAATATATGGTCGAAAGGACGGGGTTTAAGATTATAGAAGTCCTATTCAATGAAGTAAACGGTGGAAGTTTCTCAGTATTGGTGGCAAAAAATAATTCAAAATATATTAAAAATGAGAACTTAGTAAATAAAATACTAAATGAGGAGAAAAATAATGATATAGATTCTTTAAGTACGTATAAGAAATTTAATAGCAATATTAATAGACATAGAAATGAGTTAAGAGATTTTATATATAATATAAACAATTCAGGAAAAAAAATATTTGGCTATGGTGCTTCAACAAAGGGTAATGTTATTTTGCAATACTGTGGGCTAAGTAAAAAAGAAATACCTTATATAGCCGAGATTAATGAAGAAAAATATGGTCATTATACTCCGGGTAGCTTCATACCGATAATTCCAGAATATAATGCAAAAGCAATGAAACCCGAATATTTAATAGTCTTACCGTGGCATTTTAAAAAAAATATTATTAAAAGAGAACAAAACTATTTGAATAACGGTGGACATTTGTGTTTTCCTCTGCCAGTAATTGAGGTTATCTAAGTGAAATCTGCAATAATAGTTGGCTCAAAAGGGCAAGATGGGAATCTTTTAATAGAATATTTACTGAAAAAAAATTACAAGATTATCGGTATTGATAAGGATGCAATAGACTGTTGGAATATAGAATGGAAAAAGTTGATAAATATTAATAAGATTGAAGACATATACTTTTTGCTTACTGAGTTAAAACCAGATGAAATCTATTATCTAGCTGCTTTCCACCATTCTTCAGAAGATGTTTTAATTGAAAATGTCGAATTATTTAAGAAAAGCTATGAGGTAAATTTATTTGGACTAGTTTATTTTCTTGAAGCTTTAAGAAAGCACTCAAGAAAAACAAAATTATTCTATGCTTCATCATCTATGATTTTTGCGAATTGTGAAAAAGAGATACAAGACGAAAATACTAAATATAATCCGAACACAATATATGGAATGACGAAAATGGATGGACTTTTTGCATGCAGATATTATAGAAAAAAATATAACATTTTTGCAGCTGTTGGCATTTTATACAATCATGAATCAATTTATCGTGAAGAAAAATATATATCCAAAAAAATAATAAAAGCAGTTGTAGATATAAAGAAAGGTAAGACAAAAAGATTAGTCATAGGTGATCTAAAATCAGAGGTTGATTGGGGATATGCTCCTGATTATGTAGAGGCTTTTTATAAAATATTAAAACTTAAGGTTGCAGAAGATTTTATTATAGCAACTGGAATAAAACATACAGTACTTGATTTTATCGAGAATTCATTTAATCAAGTTGGACTTAATTGGAAGGACTTTATTCAAATAGAAAAAAGTGTTGTAAAAAGAAAAAGAAATGTCTTAGTTGGAAATACGAAAAAAATAATGGAACAAACAGGATGGAAACCAAGTGTTAATTTTACTGAAATGATTAGAATATTAATAGAAGAAGAGGAAGTGATATCAAAGAATTGTTATAACGCGCTGTAATAGGAATAAAATATGAAAGATGAATCTATATTTTCTAAATACTATTCTAAGCATGATTTTGCAGATAGGTATATAAAAGAAAAAAATGAAACAGTTGATGTTATTATACCACTTATACATACAAATGAACTTTGGAAAATAAATTTATATTCATTCTATAAGGAAATACCAATAAATCGATTACTTTTAGGTGACGGTGGATGCATAGATAATTCAATTAATATTGTTCGACAATTTCCAAGAGTTAAAGTCTATGATCATAGAAATATAAAAACGTTGGGCTATAGTATAAAAAAACTTATAGAAGAAGTTAAAACAGAATGGTTTATATATCTACATTCAGATGTTTTCCTTCCTGAAGGATGGTTCAATGAAATGAAAGCCAAAAAATCTGAATACGATTGGTTTGGTTGCCCCATGAGACACACGGTAATGATAGAGTATACTTATACAGATGAAGAGAGGCCTTATGCAGGAAGCCAAATGGGAAAAAAAGTGGCCTTTACCAACTTGTTAAATAATATTGAAGATGATTATATTTACAGACAAGAAGATTTTGTTTTTGCAAATATAGTAGAAAAAGGAGGATTCAAACATGGTAAAGTTAATAATACGTTTCATTATCATCAAGTAATGCATAAAGAAGGAAAAGCAGAACGAAAAATAAAAAAAGTCAATATTTCATTAGATATTGGAAGAAAAGAGGAGATAAGATCGAATACAATGCAGATAAAAGGCATCATAAAATATTTGGATCCAAATCCTGAATTAGCAGCACGTATGAGCTATAATTTTATGAAGTTAATAGAATTAAATGTATTTAGTTGGAAAGATTATAAAAATTATATTTTAAAAACAAATGCAAAGTGGCTTCCATATATAAAATATTGGAGAATAAAGCTAGGATTCATATTAAATAACATTTTATACCGAAATAAATATATTAAAAAGATTAGACAGATAATATTCAAAAGATAGCATATAAATATTCTTTATTATTTAAATCAAATATTATATAATCAGTTAAGGAGTCAAATATAATGATTCTTGACGTTGGATGCGGAGATTCAAAGATAAAAGGTGCAATAGGTGTCGATTGGGTAAAATTACCTGGTGTAGATAAAGTGCATGATTTAAATATTTTTCCATGGCCTTTTAAGGATGAATCATTTAATAAAATCTATATGATGAATATAATCGAACACTTACCTAATACAATTAAGGTTATGGAAGAGCTTTATAGATTATTAGTACCAGGAGGAATTGTACATATAGAAGTTGTATATTGGAATCATAGACATTCTGTAAGCGATCCTCAACATGTATCATTTTTTAACGAGGTTGTATGGGATTTTTTTATTGGAAAAAGAAAAGGATACTATACGAAAGCAAAATATAAAATGAATAGCATTAGATATATTTATGACAGGCTTGCCACAAAAATATTTATTTCTAAACATCTTATGAACTGATTATCATATTTTTTCTGTAATATAAAACAGGGTATGATTGTTGAATTACAAAAAGAATAAAATGAACTATAGAGAGAGAATAATTAGAGAATGGGAAATATATGATAAATTCTTAAATAAATTATCAAAGAATTCAAAAAATTATATATACGCTTACTTAATACGAAATCTTTATGTTGCCTATACAGAATTACCACAAAAGACAGGTATAACAAAACAAATATTCAAGACAATTATATCGTTATTCAATAATGTGATTTTATTTTTTTTAGCTAGACCGGAGCTATCAAAAAGAAATGAAACTGTTTTAATAAAAATAAAAGAAAATATGGATAGCCGACTAGCTAAAAAACTCAAGATTCAATCTGTTCATATTTATTATAAGAAAAAATTAAACATAAGAAATATAAGCTTCATCTACTATATTATAAGAATATTATATTTATTATTTAAAGAGGAAGAACTAAACAAATTAAATTTGTTTAGATGCATGCCATCACTTATAAAAGGAATACAAGTTTATGAAAATATAGAATTAACTGGTATTAAGAAGATAGTAACTCAAAGAGATCGTTATCCACAAGAACTAGCCATATTAAAGCGAGCTAAAGAGTTGAAATTAATTACAATTAAAATTGAGTATTTTCCGGCACTAAGCAAATTAAATAGAAATACAATATATTGTGATTACTATTTCTATCCAAATAAAATATCAAAAGATATATTTATATCTTTTC
>SDBV01004599.1_pt1 | contig 19762 bp, 14 predicted proteins | sample 2277081 | NCBI WGS metagenome assembly SDBV01 (sample SAMN10402039, study PRJNA504765) | marine sediment metagenome | isolation source: marine sediment core GS10_PC15, 223 cmbsf | place: Arctic Ocean: Southern Knipovich Ridge | collected 2010
CATACCGAACTTGGCCCGAAGATCGATTACCGGAATAACCTTACCCCGCAGATTGATCACACCCCTGACATACTCCGGCGTCTGCGGAACCGCCGTTATCTCCATAATCCCCATAATCTCACGCACCTTGAGTATCTCCAGCCCATACTCCTCAGGCCCCAAAGCAAACGTGAGATACTTGCCCTCCCTGTCCTGAACCGCCCTGTTCACCTTCTCAATCTGAGCGCTTACCTCAGTCATAATGCATCCTCCTTTAACCTCAAACATTACAATTAAGTCAACTAAACGACAGCGTCATCAGCGGCACCGACTGCATAGAACTTTCAAACCTGACAGGGTCTTAACAGTTTCCGCAGCGGCAGCGGCACCATCCGATAACGACTAAAAACTTCCATCACAGTCCGAACAAACACCTACGGGCGTCCGGACAAAAACCCGATTCCTCGTGGGGGAAAATCCCTACTGTAATCATAGCTTCGGGGGGAACTTTTGGAAACTTAACTTCAAAACAAAAAAGATTCGACAAAAAACAGCGACTGGGTAAGGTTGGTCTCTAATGCTGCATTTTCGGGGGTTCTCTTGGTGGGCTGATGGGTGATGTAAGCAGAATAATCCATTACAGGACGGCGCACCGTCTTGCCCGACCAGGCTTATGTGTCAAGAGGTCCACTCGACCCGAAAACGTTCAACATATTTGAATGAACTTGTAAAAACGCTTGCATAAAGTGCCGATAATCTCATGGATACGAATAGCGACTGATACTTCTTATGGGGGCTGTATCGGACCCGGGGGCAGCATGCACAGACCCCTCGGGGACATTACAATGCCAGGTGTGTTGATATCGAAAATGGCAAGAGCAGACAAAGCAAAAGCCAAACCGGGCAGGGTCTTGATAGCCGACGAGTTTCCGCTTGTGTGCGAGGCGCTGGCGGATAAAGTTGACGCCACCGAAGACCTGCTCTCATGCGGCAGGGCCGACGATGCCGCCGGAGTGATCGGCGCTATCGAAGAACTCCGGCCCGACGCGCTGGTCCTGAGTCTGCATCTTCCGGGCGATGGCGGCTTTGAGTTGATTCGGAGAATTCGGCTGTCTCACCCGGAGTTGCCAATACTGGTCTTTGCGACTCACAGTGATTCGGCACAAGCGGCGCAGGCGCTTCGCGCAGGCGCCAAAGGATACATCTCAAAACGCCAAGACGCCGAAGCGGTCATCGCTGCGATTCGACATGTTCTCACCGGAAAAATCTGGGTGAATAAGGACTTCATGCCGAATCTGCTGGATCGCTATTTCGGCAAAGAACTCACTCACGCCAACATCAGGGACCTGCTGACCAAACGTGAACTGCAAATCTTTGAAATGATCGGAGGAGGCGTAACAACCAGAGAAATCGCCGACCGATTGTTCATCAGCCAGAGGACCGTGGAAAGCCACCGCGACCATATCAAGATCAAACTGAAAGTCGACGATATCTTCAAACTCCATCAAATGGCCTTCGAGTGGGTCCAGGAAAATATTTCCCCGCGACCATAGGCAAGTCCGTCATTGCGGATCCGTTCAACCGCACCATCACAGTCAAACCAACCAGGTCAAAGGCAATATCGATACGTTAATTACGTAGACAATTTACGTCAAAACTCCGTAGATTCGGTATGGGCGTTTTCGGTAGAATCGGCTCGCGAGACTTTTGAGCGTCCGGGCAGAATAAAAGACGCTCACCTTGAGCAGCTCGCAAATTGGGGTGGCAAGAAGTAAGCACATATCAGACAGCACACGTATGCTGTAACGCTTTTGAGAGACATTGTTGAATTGAGAGGAATGAAGCGATGAAGACATCCGGCATTGACACAGAATCTCAGCGCATATTCTGTTTGTTCGCAATGGTTTTGTTTTCAACGGTCTGTATCGGCACAAGTACCGGGGCCAGCGGAGCCGCAGCGCAGATTCACGCAACCATCAGCGAGTACAAGGATCCATCAACCTGTGTTGTGTGCCATGAGATCCAGGCCGAGGACATGTTCGGCTCGGTGCATTACCAGTGGTCCGGACCTGCGCCGAACGTAACGAATATCAGCGGCGACGCCGGAAAGGCTAACGGCGGATTCAGCACCTACTGCGGCACACCGGCCTCTTCACCGTATGCGACATGTGCATCCTGCCATGTCGGCTACGGCAAGGTCCCTTCGGATACGATGAGCACAGAGCAACTGAACAATATCGACTGCCTGATGTGCCATCACGACCAGTACAAGAGGAAACCGGTGCCGGCGCCGCCCGCGGGGGATTTCAACCTCGACAGCCTTGTTGATTCGTCCGATCTGTCCCGGTTGATATCATTCTGGCTGGCCCACGGCTGCGGCCCGGGCGGCTGCGACGGCACTGACCTTGACGGCAGCGGCGCCGTCGGTATGCCGGACTATTCCATCTTCTCCGGGCATTGGCTAAGTTCCGGCCAGTTCAATGTCATGAGCTTTACGGATTATCTGGGCGTTACGCGCCAGTATCGGGTCCCAGGTGAAGACGATGCGGGCAATTTTCGATATGCTCCCGATGAGCAGAATATGTCGATCTCGGCGCTTGAGGCGGCACGCACCGTACACATGCCCACCCGCGCGGCCTGCCTGAAATGCCATGCAAACGCCGCAGGCGGCGATGGTGGCAAGAGAGGGGACTTGTCGTCCGCAAGCAGCGACCCGCTGGTGGTATCGGATATTCACATGTCCTCTCAGGGGGCCAATCTTTCCTGTCAGCATTGCCACCAATTCCAGAATCACAAGGTCTTGGGGCGAGGTCTGGATTTGAGACCGAACGATCGGCCCGAGCGACTGACCTGCGATATGCCCGACTGTCATTCAAGCACACCTCACATCGACACGATGCGTAACAATCATGCCGCACGCATCGCCTGTCAGACGTGTCATATCCGCACCTACGCAAAGGAAGTCACTACTGAGCTAACAAGAGACTGGAGCGATCCGCAGTGGTCACAGAGCCTGCTGAATGGTCAGGGCGGATACAAACCGGGCGAAACTCATGGCAGTAACCTTGTTCCCACGTACAAATGGTTTGACGGCACGAGCGACGTTTACGTTCTCGGCCAGGCTGCCGTAATGAACAGTCAGGGCGAATATGAACTAGCCAGTCCAAACGGCAGTGCAGCGTCGAATGGGGCAAAGATTTACCCCATGAAAGAGCACTCATCCAATTCAGGGCTCCACGATGCAAGCGGGCAGTTGATACCTCACTCGGCGTTCAAATACTCCGTGACAGGCGATTTCAGCAGGGCCATCGCCGACGGAATGGAACACGCAGGCCTTACCGGAAGTTGGTCGATGGTCGATCTGCACACTTATCAGACTATTAACCACGGCGTCGAGCCCAAATCCAGTGCACTGGATTGCGGCGAGTGTCATGAATTCTATTCAGCCGGCGCCGCCGTAAGGATGAATATGAACAGCGAATTGGGATACGCCCTGAAGGGTCCGCACTCCACCGTCTGCAGCCAGTGCCACGAAAACAAGAACTCCAAAGGCTTTGAAGCGAATCACAAGAAACACGTCACGGATAAGAAGTTCGACTGTTCGTGGTGCCACAATTTCTCCCGACCCGAACGGGATCTCATAAGGCCCTGAGCAGCCAGACTGGCTCAAAGGAAACCTGTTGCGGACCGTTAGATTACGCCTCGAAAACAAAGGTTAGCAGCAAATAAAGAAGGAATGCCTTACCCGATGCATTCCTTCTCTATAATTAAACGCCCAAAGATTCAGGGCGTGTTGCCCTCAGCGTCTGAAACAGCGGGCATTGTCTCCCTCCCTGCCCGTCAGCCTCCGGGTCGGCTTTGACCACACGATCTGCCGAAAGTTGTCAATTACCGGGATAGCCAAACGAAAAGATTCGCGGGCTGGCCAGCCGTTTGTATTCGGCCATGGTCATGAAAACAGCCTTGTCATACGTCTCGCCCTGAAAGGCGATGTACTCTTCGTTTTCCAGCGAGGCATCCATCAGCGTCGGCAGGCCGTATAGCGTACCGAAGGGCGACTCGGCTCCGACCTGGCAACACGGAAAAAGTCCGCCCGTATCGCGGTCATCCACAAATTCGACGCACCGGGCGCCCAGTTTGTCTTTGACAACACTCAGATCAATGCCGCAGTAAACTGGAACAACACACATATAGTGCTTTCCGTCGGCTCGAATGACTATGGGCTTGGCCACCTGCACACCGCTGATATGTCTGCCGGCGACAACTTCCTGCACACTCAACGAAGGCTGATGACATTCAACCTCATAGTCCGCTGTAAATTTATCTAAAAACTCCAATACATTCATGACGCCTTGTCCTCATTATCACCAGATACCATTTCGCCTGTGCGCACGCACATCTGCACGTCGCCACCTGCTCCCCTCTCGGCCTACCATCCGAAGGGTCCGTAAGGCCCATAAATATCCAACGGATCGGGTTCATCGTCGGCAGAGTCCTCTTTTTTCACTTCGCGTTTGTCACTGATGTGTTTGAAAACCGATGATATCGGCAACCATCTGCTCTTGGCCCACGAACGGAATCGATGGTACCATTTTCCCAACTCAGGCACCCCAAGATGGCTAATTGGAACATGCATGTTACATCCCCTTTTCTTAATCGGCGCCTCCGGTCCCCGTTAATCACATTACTTTCCGGTTGCGCGGTTTTGTACTTTTAAGTTATACGTTCTGGCTCAACGTTTGTACGGAAACGCCCGATTTTTTTTTGGAAATAAACCCGGCGATGGCGGATCGGTTCAGCCATGACCTCATGCGCACGGACAATGGCCCCGCCATATCCCGGCTGGGGACTCTTACCGATTCCGTTCAAGCAATCTGTCCACCACCGCATAGCAATTTACAGCCCCTTTATAGCAATGTTCTATGCATCGTTGCCCGGCAGGGAGACGATAATAAGGAAGACGAAACGTTTCAAATTGACGTACGTGATATCTGGGGTATTGCCCGGAACAAGTCAGGCAAATGGGGGGCCATTTTGCTGCTGACCTGCTGACAGTCTGATAAGCTTTTTTTCCATGGGGGAACAAAATGCACCGGATTCTGTATCTTTCTCGCGGCGGCAACATTGGCGGCAGCCAAAGACAACTTTATCATGTGCTCTGCAATCTCGACAGGAAGTTCTACGAGCCCATTGTCGTATGCCGCAAAGAAGGAACGTCCGTCGAGCAGCTCAGACAGGCGCAGATTCCGACGTATATGCTGCCCCTTCATTCGTGGCGATCTTTTCCCAAAGGGTTGTTTCGCTATATCGACGCGATGCGTCTGGCGAGATTCACCCGAAAACACCATATCTCACTGATCCATAGTTCGGACCTGTGGCTCAACGGCTACCTGACATGGACAGCCCGGCGGATTGATGTGCCCTCTGTTCTGCATGTGCGAACACCCTTGAGCACAAGGTGCGTCCACAAGCATCGTTGCGGCGACGCGGATTCGCTCGTCGCCATTTCCCGTCGCGTGCGAAAAGACCTCCTGTATGCCGGGATCGCTCGTGAAAAAATAGCCATCATCAACGACGCGGTGGACATAGACTTGTTCAGCCCACAACCGTCGGCGGCAAACATTCTGCGCAAGCAATTCCCACAGACTCAAGGTCTTCGGATCGGTCTTGTCGGACGGATCGAGCCTTTCAAGCGTCAACTCGATTTCCTGCGGGCCGCCGAATGTATTCTGCACACACATGGCAGGTCGGCAACATTCTTCCTGGTAGGCAAGGTGCATTGTCAGGAGTATCATCAGGAAGTAGTCGATTTTGTCCGTGCAAATGATTTGGGCGACCGTGTGGTTCTCACCGGAGCGCGCGATGATGTGCCCGAAGTGCTCAACTCGCTCGACATGCTGGTCAGCTTGTCCGGCGGCTCGGTCATGTTCGAGGCCATGTCCTGCGGAAAACCCGTCCTGTCGGCGGGGTTCAGCACGAAGGAAAACTCAGTGCACGTCCAGGACAGCAAGACCGGCCTCCTGGTCACCTCGAAGAAAACCGGCGACCTGATACATGCCATGCTGCGGCTGATGGACAACGCCAACCTGCGGAGATATCTCGGTCGCCAGGCAAGGAAGTGGGCACAGGGCAACTTTTCTCATGTCAGTATGGCCATGAAAACGCAGTCGCTCTATGAGAAAGTACTTACTCAGTACAGCGAGCAGTATCGCACCCGTGCCGTGTCCAGTCTTGGGCCGGTCCCTGCCGCAGCCCAAAGCGCCTCGGCCGCTGCAGCGCGTTAGTGACACAAAGTCCGGGCAGGTGTTTCGTTCGAATGCCGCTGCCTCCAGTCCCTCTATGTCCTTATTGACACAGGACTTAGGTTTCCGAAAGAGCCTCACTGGATTTAATACTCAATCTGCCTCTGTAATGCTTCAGTCGGAATTGGACCAGGCATTTGCCGGGGAGCGTGGTATTTGGGGTTGTTTTCTTAACATTTCGCCGGGCCGATTTTCCCATAACTCCTTGTCCTGCAAGGACTTATATCTACGGAGGCTATTTTGATTTGTTAAGATTGGGTTCGTTTTGCAATTTTCGCCGGGTGGGAGGACCCGGGGTTAAATATAGGGGTGGCACGCCGGTGGCGTGCGTCTTATTTAGGGTTCGTTTTGCATAATGGGGGCACGGCATGCCGTGCCCGTACGGAGATTGGGTTCGTTTTGCATATTTGGGGGTGCGGGCGGAAATTGCTTGTTTGGAATCGCCTTCGGCGATGGTGATTGAACAGGTCTCTCGACTTTGGGCCGCCACGGCTGGGATTGGGTTCGTTTCGCTGAAATAGGAGGTGGCGGGACGCTGTGGGTACCCGGATTGGGTTCGTTTTGCGTTTTTGGGGATATGGGCGGGTTGCAAATTGGGTTCGTTTCGTATTTTTTGGTGGGTGCGGGACACTTGGTATGCGCGAATTGGGTTCGTTTCGCATATTTGGGTCGATGGGAGGGTGGCGGTGGGGTAAATTGGGTTCGTTTCGTATTCTTTGACGGTTGGCGTTGGGGGATTGGGTTCGTTTCGCATTTTGGTGCTGGGAAAGCCGGCGAGACGCCCGCGGGATGGGATTGGGTTCGTTTCGCATAATACGCCCCGATGGATCGGGGGAAATCCTAAATCCTAAGCTCGAAATCCTAAACAAGCCCGAAATTCGAAATGCCAAGGTCGAAACGTGATGCGGTGGTGGTGTAGGCACGGTTTGTAACTCCCCCTGTTTTCGGTGTCGCAATGTCTGTAATTACGCAACGTATTATACCACAATTAAACCGAAAAATCAAGCTTTTATCGGCCGGGAGGGGGATTTTAGCCGCGAAAAGGCCTGGAACAGCATAGCCGCAACGAAAAAGAATGTAGCCACGAATCTTCACTAATTTTCACGAATAAAAAAGCGCCACAGAGGACACAGAGGACGCAGAGATTATGGGTTCTTTTTAGCCGCGAAAAGGGACCCCGATGTGCACCGGGACGGGCAACAAAACGCGTAGCGCTACAACCGGTACACCAGAGGTCAGTGCTTGGCCGACATCGAGGTGCCAAACCGCCACGCCGCTATGAACGCTCGGTGGCGATCAGCCTGTTATCCGCGGAGTACCTTTTATCTGATGAGCGATGGCCCTTCCACACCATCATTGAACTCCACAACCGCCACCATATAAAGCAAAAAACCCCGTAACATCTCGCATGTCCAGCACTTACAAGAGACAGGCAAAGGCATGCCAAGCCAATATCTGCCCGTAGATGACAAGAAAAATGCAGTTATTTTTAAGTTTTGCTTAAATATTTAATTTTCCTCTTGACTTTTGGATTACATGTGTAATACTTAGGGTATTACAATTGTCATCTCAAGGAGTCAAACATGGAAGAGAGGCCAAAAATATCAGACGCTGAATGGCAGGTAATGAAAGTGCTCTGGGAAAAGTCCCCGGTGACCGCAAACCACATCGTCGAAAAGCTTACCGCCGAGACCCCCTGGAAACCCAAAACCATACGAACCCTGATAAATCGCCTTACAAGTAAAAACGCACTTGGGTTCAACAAGAATGGCAGGCAGTATATGTACTACCCGCTGCTTCTGGAAGAAGAATGCGTTAGACAGGAAACACGGTCGTTCCTGAATCGCATCCGCGCCAACTCTCTCAAACCGATGCTCGCGGCCTTCCTCGAAGAAGAAAACCTCTCGCAGGAGGAAATAGACGAGCTAAAGAAGATACTCGACAAGAAGGGAGGCAAATAACGTGGACTTATTTGTTTTCGAAATCACCCCATGGTTCCAGTGGCTGATAAGATCGACACTGCAGGTAAGTATTCTGGTTTGCATTGTTCTGCTGGTGAAAACAGTATTGCGAACAAAACTCGCTCCGCGATGGCACTATTACCTGTGGCTGCTGGTGATCGTACGGATGCTAATGCCCTCGGCGCCGCAAAGCAGGCTAAGCATTTTCAATCTCATTCCTGATTCCATAGAGCATGTAAATCCCGCACCGGTTGATGAAACCTCCCTGACAGTAGAAATCGCTGAAGTGCCGAGGGCAGAACCTCCGTTACTTGCCCGACCACCCATGCAAACAGTGAAAGAGCAACCAAATCCGCAAGCAGTTGCATCCCCACCCCCGCAAGACAACACCTCGTTATCGATGTCTCAACTGCTGCAGGTTTTGCCGATTATCTGGCTGGCCGGTGCGATAGTGCTTGCGATATATGTCTTTGCGGGAAACTTCAGGCTCTGGAGCATTGTAAAACTCAAACGTCCCGTAACGCAAAGCCGCGTCCTCGACCTGCTGGAAGACTGCAAGGCGCAGATGAACATACACACCCCCCTGGCCGTCGTAGAAACCGACAAGATCACCTCTCCCGCGCTCTTTGGATTCCTAAGACCACGCCTCCTGCTTCCGGAAGGAATGCTAAACGCACTTAACCACGCCCAGCTAAGACACATACTCCTTCACGAACTTGCCCACCTGAAACGCGGCGACATCTACCTCGGCTGGCTCGTCGCGATACTACAAACGGTCCACTGGTTCAACCCGATAGTATGGTTTGGCTTCAACCGAATGCGTTCGGACAGGGAACTGGCCTGCGACAATCTCGCTCTATCGGCAATGGGCATAGAAGATCCGGCAGAATACGGCAGGACAATAGTAAAATTACTGGAAAATTTCTCAGCACCGAAATATAACCCCGGACTGGCCGGCATACTCGAAGAAAGATCGCAGCTAAAAAGGAGAATCACCATGATAGCAAAATTCAAGAAGAGTTCGCACCGCATTTCAGTCGGAGCCGTTATCCTGATCGCCATTCTATCAGTTGTCTCACTTACAGACGGCCATACCAAAAGAGGCGCCGAGAGACTTTCCGGAAAAGTTTCCGCCAACCTGCAGGACAGCTTGCTCGTCTATTACTCTTTTGACAGGGACGCCGGGACAAAGACTGTAGATATTGCCGGCGCAGACTTCCACGGAAAACTCCGCGGGGCAGAGCATATCAGCGAAGGCAAGATGGGCGGGGCGATGAGCTTTAACGGTAAGAAGGACCATATCCAGATCGGCCGCCTCAAGCTAAGCACCTTCACCTTTGCAGCATGGATTAAAACGCAGGAAGCAGGCTCAGACCTGAACAATCGAAGAATATTCCTGCTCGATGACGGCAAAAACTATTACGCCATCCAGGGCAACATAGACGGCGGAATAGGAGCATACATCACCGGTGAACTCGAGGTCAACGAATACGACTGGCAGCTCGAAAGAGACGAATGGACCCATGTCGCACTAACCTTCGACGGCAAGCAGGCAAAAATCTACAAGAACGGCAATCTGACACAGACCGGCGAGGCACCATTCGACGGCGCCATAACAGGCAAGGCGTACATAGCCTACTCCGGCGACACAGACAAAAACAACACACACGACGGAGACTTCAACTGGCACGGCTCACTGGATGAAACAGCAATTTTCAACAGGGCATTGAGCACAGATGAAGTAAAGCAGCTTTATAAAATGACAGGATACGCCGATCAAACCGAAGCAATAACTCCCAAAAAAGTAATGGGAACATGGCAGGGGACGGCAATAGATAAACCTGAAGACGGCGGTTCCAAAGACCAGCTCCAACTGCACTTATTACAGCGCAAGAACAAATTAATCGGAAACATAACAGGAGGATTCGTAAAAGACAATTACTGCGAGCTTAGAAACTTAAAAATTGACGGCGACACCATCACTTTTGAGATCGATCATAACATCGAAAACCTGCAAATGAAAGTCACCCTAAAGCTGACAGACGGAAAACTCCAGGGTGAAGGTATACCGATAAACTTCGATGAAGACCGCTACGACATAGTTCTTAAGAAAGTTCCGGAAGTGATTCCGGAACGCCCGATACCCCAATCAGGCCGCCTTGTTCCCGGCGACATTGTTGAAATATCGGTGTATGAATTGCTCAAGGAAGGCCAGGAAGCTATTTTCAAACGTCAGGTTTCCGAAAACGGGCTGATTTCTCTGCCTTGGTCCAAACCTATCCAAGTTAAAGGGATGGATCAGGATCAGCTTCGTAAAGCAATTGTGCAACGCTATAAAGAGGAAAACGTCTTATATGATGCTTCTGTCTCAGTAATCATCCTCAAAAACGCCATCGTAATGCCAGTTATCGGCGTGGGAGATGTCCTGCGTATATCCATTTACGAGTTGCGCCAAGAGGGTATCCCCTTCATCAAGGACTATGTCGTAACCGAATCAGGTCGAGTTTCGATTCCCCACGTCGGCCAGCTACTCGCTGCCGGTCTTACCGAAGTCAATATCGAAGAGGAAATCAAGGAGATTCTCTCGCCCGGCATCATCAAAGACCCCTGGGTTACCGTAATACTCCTCCAGAAAGACAGCCGCGGCCGCCGACCGCTGGATGGCAACAAGGGCTCTGGGGCTTATCGGCGAAGAATCGGCCGTTCCCGAAGGGGCACTGAGCGGAAAGCTCACATTCCTTTTTAGTATAATCGTCTCAGCGTGCTCGCCACCGGGGCGGCTAAGTACCTCGGAGCCCTTTGCGGCCAACAAGACGCAATAGGAAAGGGCCGACAGCTTTCGCCGTCGGCCCTTATAAATCCCTGGCGATCACCTACTTTCGCCCTTGCGGACTATCATCGGCCGGACGGGCTACCATCAACACATGATTGATATGGTCAAGTAATCGAGCGTTAGTACCGTTTACGGCACCATGTTTTGGCGTATAATGTATTTTCAGGGGTCCGGCGAGTCGGAAGACAGTGTATCGAGTAATCGGTCCATGCACTTGTGCTGGTTGGGTGGGTTCCACCAGATGTTTCCCTCGAGCACCACAGGCCCGTCAGGAGTCAGCGCGATGTCCCACCCTATGGTTCGGACGGGCAGGAATTTCAGCGCCGCCTGCCTTACAAGAGTGCAGGCCTCGGACCAGAATGGAAGTTGGAAGCCCGCAAAGCAAATGTCCGTTTGCGGGTGGGCGGCAACTGTCTTTATCCCCGAACCGTCCGGTGCGATCATAATGGCATGGGTCAATTTGCCGTCGGCAAGCGACACCTGCGCCTGGATGTTACCCGTCAGGCCGTACTCGAAATTGTCCGTCACGTTGCCGCCCGTAATAAGTTTCAGTTGTGCCTGAAGAATATCGGCCACACCGGCCATATCGACAAAAGAAATGAATCGTACCGTCTGCAAGTTGTCATTGCCGCTTAAACGCATCAATTCCGGATGGTTCCGCAACCGCTGCTGAATGACAAAACAGTTAAATTCACAGTCGCCCGACATCAGATCGCAGATATCAAGCGCAGAACATCGCTTTCCCTCGGCATCGAGAAAAGCATTTTCGCTGCGGCCAAAGGCCATGATCCCCCTGCCCAGCGCCGACTGAGCGGGCTTTATTATGAACTCATCGGGCAACTGGTCGTTTATGAATCTCGCCCAGTCATCGGGACCCTCGATAAACGACCCTGCATTGGACCAGCCCGGCATGCCTTTGAAATATATCGCGTACAACTCAGGAATCGGAATATCGACGGCCTGGCAATAACGGTACAGCAGGCTCTTGTCCTTGAGGAGAGGCGCCCACGATATCGGGTTGTGGGATTCCTGCACGCGGGTCAGCTTCTTTCGGCTGACAAAACAGCCCAATTCTTCTTCGCTCATGGTCGGGTCGAACAAGCCCAGTCGAAACGCCTCATCCGGCAGAAAACGCTCCTGCCGGCAAAGGCGAACAACTCGGCGAAACACGCGTCCATACTCTCGACTGAGCAAGGGCCGAACCCGCCTGCACAAACTCCCAATGCGGAAGAGTCTCCGCATCCGGTTTGCCGGCTGACTGAACAGCTTGACCACAGAGCCCATAGCACACCCCCTGAATATTCGTCTTGACAGCCTGTTAAATCATCTGCTGCAAAGCCGGGTTCACAGCAGTCCCCGACTGCATCCGAATTATGGCTACGACCTACAGGTATGTCAAGCACTTAATCGCACTTCACCGCCCCAGAAGGCCTCTCGCAAGCCCGCGATCATTTCCACCGCTCATCCAGCAGGTCGACAAGCACGCCGGCGGCATGTTCATTATGCCGGTCTAATGCGGCCCTGGCAAGATACATTCGAGCCTGGGCCGGTCGGTCGACACCCAACAGGTGATAGCCGGACAGCAGACTGATATCGCCCGCCACGCAGCAGACCGAAAATACTCGGAAGATTCTCACCGAAGCCGCCTAACATCTTTGTAAAATACCGCTTGTCCAATAGCGTGATGGCGTAACAACCGTTGAACCGACACGCCTTCTTCAAACGCACCACATCGTCAAGCCGCCTCTTGATTCTCGCAAACATCATTCCAGCCAATCCCTCACTTGTCTAAACTGCCACCGGAGAACATTCAAAACACTCTCTCACGCGATCCATCGTCTGATGCTGATTGTGCGGATCCCACCAGATATTCCCTTCGATGATCACCGGTCCCATCGGCGAAACTGCAACATCCCACCCGATCGTTCTCACCGGCACAAACTGCTTCGCCGTCTCGCTGACAAGCTCGCAAAGCTCCCTCCAGAAAGGCAGCTCGTACCCCTTGAAAGCAATACCAGTCTCAGGATGCCTCTCCATAACCATGATCCCCGTCCCGTCCGCGGCAAGTCTGACCGGCGGCTCCAGCCTTCCGGAAGTCAAATCCACCCTCCCCTGAAGATTCCCGCTAAGCCCGTCGCCGAAGTTGTCTGTCACATTCTCCCCTAACGTCAGCTTCAGATGAGCATGAAGGATCTGCAAAGAACCGTCGACCGCCGCATAAGTAACAACCCTGATCGTCTGCAAAAACTCCGACCCCGTAAGCTCCTGTATCCGCGGATGATTGGCTATTCTCTCCTGAATCACATAACCGTCGTCATTGCAGTTGTCCCAAAGAAAACGCCACACACCTCGGGCATCGTAACCGCGACCACCCGCTTCCATGTATCCGCCGCAATTGCGAACAAAAATGCCAACCCCAACGGAATGTGCACTAATCGACGGCTTCACAACGAATTCACACGGCAGTTCCCTGGCGATATATCGTATCCAATCCTCCCGGCCGTTGATAACGTTCGGCGCACAGCTGCACCACCCCGCTATATCCCTGAAGAACACCGCATACAACGCCGGCGCTGGAATCCCATGCAGCATGCAATATCTGTAGAAGATGCTCTTGTTCTTCAGCAGCGGCGCCCAGGAAGCCGGATTCACTGACTTCTGGAATTTCGTAAGTTTCTTTCGGCTCAGGATTTTCCACCGGTCTGCTTCGTCGATATCGTTCCTGAACAGACCCAACAAAAACGCCTCGTCCGGCGTTAATCTTTCCTGATCGCAAATCCTCACCGCCCGCGCGAATGCGGCAAAATATTCGCGACACAAAAACGGCGCCACCCTGCCGCAAAGTCCCGCGATCCGTATGTCACGCCGCAGTCTTTTCAAAATCTTCCGCATTCCAGGTCCCCCGTGATTGTGCCCTTGCCACTCTCGGCTTAAGCGTAAATACCGCCGCCCCATATCACCGCCCCTGCCCACAGCACCGAACCATACCGGCCTCGGCGCCTCCTGTCAAGATGTTTTATCGGAACCTGCGGCCTTTTTCTTTAAATTTTCCCAGGTTTGGGCACAGAGTCGATCTCTCGGGCACGGCCGCCCCCGCCTGCATTAAGGATTATGGCTCCCACCCAGGCGCAATATTTTTAGGGGGTTGGCATCCCCGCAGACCCGCTGCTCATTTCCACCGCTCATCCAGCAGGTCGACAAGCACGCCGACGGCATGTTCGTTGTGCCGGTCTAATGCAGCCCTGGCAAGATAGCTTCGGGCCTCCGCCGGGCGGTCGACGCCCAGCAGGTGATAGCCTAACAGCAGACTCAGGTCGTAGTCGTCCGGCCGTTGCGAAAGGGCATGCCTCAGACGCTCTATTTGAGATTCGAGGATCGCCTCGTCGGCATACAGGCCACGTGGATAGAAAACCGTCGGCTGATCGGCCGGCAGATTCACCAATGCCCGGCGAACGACATCGACGGCAGCCAAGTACCGACCGTCGGCAAACAGCGCCTGGGCATACACAAACGGCAGAATGATGTCGTCCGGCGCAAGGTCCAGGCACAAGCCGAATTTCTCGGCGGCAAGAGCGTATTGAGCCCTCTCAAAAGCATTGACGCCCTCCTGGAAGTAAATATCCGCCAACGTTACGTCATCCGGAGGCTCGGACCCGGCGCCATAAAGCCCGGCGCCGACATCCGCAAAATCGTCATACACCCCGTAACGTTCGTACGTGTAATAGTAATCATCTCCGCTGCCTGCCACATACAAACTCGGGTATCTGCCATACCAGTAATACGGGTGATAGCCGTACCAGTAGTAACGGCGATAAAGATAATGCCGGGGCCAGTATCCGCCAAGACTGAAGAAGATGTATTTGCGATGATAGAACGGATAATGACCAACGAATCTGTGCCGGCGATTGTGATGATAATGGATGCGTCTGTGATCATGCCTGTTCGTTGCGCGCCTCGCACGGATGTGTCTGTGCCTGTTGAGGTGCTGCCGAGTCGGACGCGGTCTGTTCACGTGCTGCCGAGTATCATGCCCGCTGCGAAGATGGACCCGGTTGCGCCGATGTTCACGCACGGCGTTTCGACCGCTATGCTGCCTGTCGCCGGTGATGCTTGTTCGTGTATTCGCATCAGCACGGGCTGTAACGCGCTCGTCGGTAGAATGTCTATCGGACAAGAGACGGTTGGTGCGCGTCCTTTCAGTGGGCTCGCGATGGACAGGAAGCCGAACCCTGCCGCCGGTGCTTCGTGGTTGAATGCTTGCTGCCCTTCGACCGACATCGGTCGGTCGGGAACGAACCGAAGAACCGCTCGACCGACTCTGTATCTTTTGGCTTTTTCCGCGGCGGGAAGGCGCCCGAACCGCTGCCGGGGCGCGACGACTCGATTTCGCTTTATATGCTCTTGCGGCTGCTTTGTGCCGACTCTGGCGACTCTTATGTATATGTTTAACGCCGCTGGACCGCCGTTGGGTCTTGACCCTGGCGCCGGCGGACCGGCGTTGAGGTCTCGCTGCGCTTTTCCTCACGGATTGAGTTCGACGGTTACTGCGATTGCGTCCTCCGGAGCCTTTTGAGCCCTTCCGGGCGCCGGCGGTATCGGCCAAAACCCCTGCCATCAGAAAGACCGCTATTATCCAGACAATCGCTCTTTTGGGCTTATTCATGATACACCTCTAATCGTGACGTATCTTAAACCCGCCCGCAAAAACCGCCCCATATCATAGTTGGTACGCACTCGGCATCATCTGGTTTCGTGGATAAGTACACCGATGCCCAAGTCAGCACCGGCCGAACCCGTACAGTCAAACGGATCTGTAGATGCCCGCAATCTGTTCGATCGTGGGCACAACAGGGCTATTTGCCGTGCTGCCGGCCTTTGAGGCATCCAGCGCCATCTTTTCGATCGTGTCTTGATAATCTGACTTGTCAATGCCGTATGCAGCAGGTGTCGCAATATTCAGCTCGCGGTTTAATCTGTATAGTTCGTCGATGAGCATCTGACAGCACCGCTCGTCCGAAGCGCCTTCGTCGGCGAGATTCATGCAGCGGGCAAGGCAAGCGTATCTGTCAGGCGCGACTTCTATGGAGAATCTTGTCACAGCCGGCAGAAGCATGGCGTTGCTCAATCCGTGCGGTACATGAAAACACGCTCCCAACGGCTCACTCATACTGTGCACCAGCCCAACCGAAGCATTCGAAAAGGCAATGCCGGCAAGGAACGAGCCGGTCAGCATATCTCGGCGGGCGTCTTCGTCGTTGCCGTTTTCGACCGCCCTTCGGATCGACCGCCAGATAAGACCAGCCGCGCTCAGCGCCATCGCATCGGTAAATGTGTTGGCCTGTCTTGACACATAGGCTTCTATCGCGTGCGTCAGTGCGTCAATCCCCACCGCACCCGTCAGCGCTGGCGGCATTGACATCGTGAGTTTCCAGTCAAGAACGGCAACGGCACAAACAAAGGCCCGGTCCCGTCCGGTCATTTTCACGGCGTTTTCGGAGTCGCTGATCACCACCACCTTTGTGGCCTCGGAACCCGTCCCGGCCGTGGTGGGTACAGCAAGAATCCCGGTACAGGGCCGGGTTACGTTATTAACACCCATCAACTGCTTGACGCCGCCGGGATTGTGCGCCGCTGCATTGATCGTTTTTGCCGCATCGATGACACTGCCTCCCCCCAGCGCAACAATAGCATCGCAGCCGTCGGCCTGATATTGACTTAGTCCGTTCTCAACGATCTTCGTATCCGGCTCGCAGTTTACCCTGGAATAGACAGAGACGCTGATACGAGCCTTCTCAAGAAGCCGGCTCATCTCCTCCACACGACCGGCGGCCTCATGAAACCCATCCGACACCAACAGCACGCGCGACCACCCAAGCCGGCGCACCTCCCGCCCAACATCAAGTCGTGCATCCGCGGCAATAATCGACCGCCCGGGCATATCCAGTTCATAACGCATATCTTCCAAATCTCCCATACCAGCCGGTGCTTGAACATGCCGCAACCGGCGACGCCACGATTGTACCGGCTGCATATGGTTCGTGCAACCACCGACACGACCGATAACGGCGTCAGGCTCTTTTCCCTGGCGGATTCGTTACTCCAAAATTGGTAACTGTCCCCATTTTAATCGTGCTGTTTGCTGGATTAAGTAGTTACACCGCCCCCGGAAAATACCGAAATAACAAGGTCGAATCTACTGAAAGAAAAGGGTAAATCCGATCATACAAGCGAAATCCTTGTTCGAATGGAAATCACATATACGAAAGGTTTATTATGGCCGTTAAGATGTCCCGGAAATCTCATAAGCAATATCCGGGAAAACCCGCATTCTATTTATTTCGCCACTTCTATCTGCTTTCTGTGGTTGCGATTGCAGTAATCCTGGCTGTGGCCTGCCTGGGACTGCGCTGTATCTTTCGTAACCTCGTTTTGGGTGAAGCCGAGAGGGATGCCTTCCGTGTATCATATGCGATTTGCGACCGCGAAATAGAACCATTCATGCAATCGCATCGCACGAAGGAACATTCGCTGTTTATTCCACCTGAAGAAATGCCCCAACTGGATCGCAAACTGCGTACTTTTCTTGCCCCTTTTGATATTGTCAAGATAAAAGTCTTTGACCGCGATACGCGAATTATTTACAGCACAGACCCCAGGATCATCGGTAAATTGGACACGGCTAATACGAAGCTGGCAAAGGCTTTGAGCGGGACAGCCGTATCAAAATATGAAACCAAGGAACATGTCTGGGATCTTGAGAGCGAGGAACGCCATGAAGTTGCAATTGTCGAAACGTATGTTCCCGTTTATAACGACGCGGGAGAAGTTGTCGGCAGCTTTGAAATCTACAAGGATGTAACAGAAGATTTTCACATAGCCGACAACATATTGCTCCGTGCCGGGTCAGTATTCTTCATAGCTTTGCTGAGCGTTTTTTCTGCACTTCTGTTCATAATACACCGCGCCGCTGAAGCAATTAAATCAAGCACGGTGAAGCTGATATCGAGCAACAAGAAGCTCGAGAAGGAAGTAGACGATCGCAAGAGAACAGAAAAGGAAAAGAGAGAGCTTGAAGCCCAGGTCCGCCAGACACAGAAACTGGAGGCACTTGGGACGTTGGCAGGAGGGATTACTCATGATTTCAACAATATACTGGCGGCGATTCTCGGATATGTAGACCTGGCTCTTGAGGATACGCCCGATGGAAGTTTGGCCCGGAGTAATCTCGAGCAGGTGCTGATAGCCGGCAGCCGTGCAAAAAATCTGGTAAGACAGATTCTCACCTTCAGCCGCAAGACAGAGCAAAAACAGGAACCGATGGAAATAGCCCCCATTGTCAAAGAGGCCCTTAAAATGCTCCGGTCATCGATACCGGCAACCATTGAGATTCGCCGGAATATCGAGTCTGACCGCAGTGTGATCACGGCCGATTCAACGCAGATTCACCAGATATTGATGAATCTCTGCACCAACGCTTCACACGCGATGGATGACGATGGCGGTGTTCTGGGAGTCAGCCTGACGGATTTCGATATTGAGTCTGCACTTGTGACCGATTATGGAACTTTACAGCCGGGTTCATACGTCAAGCTTACTATAAACGATACGGGATGTGGAATGGACAGCAAAGTCGCAGAGCGGATATTCGAGCCGTTCTTCACCACAAAGCCGGTTGACAAAGGAACCGGAATGGGGCTTTCGGTCGTACACGGGATCGTCGAAAACCATGGCGGGGTCATCACTGTCCAAAGCCAGTTGGGCAAGGGCACGACTTTTGACATATACTTGCCCAGGATAGAAAGTCCCGACACACATCAAACCCAAACAGTACAGATCCCCCGCGGAAAGGGAGAAGTGATACTTGTGGTTGATGATGAAAAACCCATAGTTGACATGATGAAGCAGATGCTGGAGCGGCTGGGATACGCGGTTGTCGGCAAGACCGGCAGCATTGACGCACTCGATACTTTCCGTGCCGAACCCGACAGCTTCGACCTTGTCATCACAGATTATGCGATGCCGAATATGACCGGCAAAGAGTTAGCCGAAGCACTGATGGCCGTCAGGCCTGATATCCCGGTCATACTCTGCACGGGCTTCAGTGAGAGTATCGATGCCGAACGCGCCAAAAGTATGGGAATTAAAGAGTTTGTTATGAAGCCTGTTGCCAGGAGCGAGATAGCTGCGACTATTCGCAACGTATTGGATAAGAAGGAGATAACGGTATGAAACGCATTCTTGTTATAGATGACGATGTCCAGGTGCGGCAGATGCTGAAACAGATGCTCCAACGCGCAGGATACGAGGTCGTTGACGCGGCAGACGGCGCCGAAGGGATAAAGCTCTATCGTGATGAACCGACCGACCTGGTAATCACCGACATTATTATGCCGGAGAAGGAAGGCATCGAGACAATAATGGAACTCAATCGCGACTTTCCTGACGTCAAAATCATTGCCATCTCCGGCGGCGGACGGATCGATTCAAGGGATTATCTTGAAATGGCCCGCAAGTGGGGCACTGATCGAACATTCAGCAAGCCCTTTGACAGAGCCCAATTGCTTGAGGCGATACAACAACTGCTCGATGACGTTACTGTTTCCTGAATTGCCCAATCGCCCGACACCTCGCAACAACCCAAATCAGGGGACAGTTACCTGTTCTTGCTTTCTCCCTGCGCTCAAACA
>SDBV01004600.1_pt1 | contig 19758 bp, 20 predicted proteins | sample 2277081 | NCBI WGS metagenome assembly SDBV01 (sample SAMN10402039, study PRJNA504765) | marine sediment metagenome | isolation source: marine sediment core GS10_PC15, 223 cmbsf | place: Arctic Ocean: Southern Knipovich Ridge | collected 2010
AAGGGACAGACCCGTCTACGCTCGCGGACTCGCTTCGCAGGGGTCTACTTTTGCCAAGGCCCAAAAGTCCCTTTTTTGCTCAGTTTTTCCTCCCTGGACTTTTTCAACAGCTCCCCTGCCCCCTTTGTCAGGGGGTACTTGGAATGACATCAATAAGTGTTGCGAAGTCATTTTGCAGGTCCTCTGCATCCAATGTCTTGCCATGCTTCATCCACGCCTATTCTCAAGCATGACGCGACACTAGTGCTATAATGATTCCTAGGCACGCAACCCTAACCTTTTGGAGGAAACGCTATGCGTTACGCTAGAACTCTCCTTTTTGTACTGCTGTTGGTTCCGTTGTGCGGATTCAGTGCGTATTGTCAGTCCGATGTGGACGCGTCGAGACGTAATGCTATAGTTCGTGCAATTGAAAAGGCATCTCCGGGCGTTGTGTCCGTGAATGTTGTGGAGTTGGAAGCCCAGCGAGTGCTCGAACCGGTGGCTGAAGACTTCTGGCAAATGTTCCACTTCTTCAGGCCTAGATATAAAATTGGCCGCAGACAAGTTGACTCGGTCGGCAGCGGCTTCATTTTCGACAAGGAAGGCCACATTCTGACGAATTACCACGTACTTGAGGGGGCCGAAAGCGTTGCGTCGGTAACCTTGGCCGATGGACGCAACATAGAGGTGGAATTCGTTGGCAAAGATGAGCGGACGGACATCGCCGTGCTTCGCGCAAAGACAAAAGGCCTGCCTTACGTTGAACTGGGCAATTCCGATGACCTTCTGACTGGTGAATGGGTGATAGCAATAGGGAATCCATTCGGAATGTTGATGATGGACGCGCAGCCGACAGTGAGCGTGGGTGTTGTTTCGGCGAACCACCGCCAAATAAGTCCGTCAATCGGAGGAGGAGAGCGTCTTTATCAGGACATGATCCAGACTGACGCGGCAATCAACCCCGGCAACAGCGGAGGCCCACTTGTAAACGCCAACGGCGTCGTTGTCGGCATCAACACGATGATCTTTACCGAGAGCGGCGGGAGCATCGGCCTTGGGTTTGCGATTCCGATAGACCGCGTACAACGTGTCGTGAGGGAGATTCTGCAATATGGCAGGCGGCGCGATCCATGGCCCGGCTTCAATGCGGAAAGTGTATCCATGATAAGGGCGAACATATTGCGCGACATGGGGATATCGGCCGAGAGCGGCTGCCTTGTAGTCAATATAATGAAGCGTTCACCCGCACACGCCGCTGGATTGCGCGCAGGCGACGTGATAACGGGTGTCAAAATATCGGAAAAAACCAAGAAATTCCAGCCTGTCCGACAGCCCACTGACATAGATTTCGCTGTCTGGAGCACCTTTGTAGGCGATACGCTTACACTCGAAATCGACCGAAAAGGCAAGCAGGAAACCGTATCCTTCGAAATCAAGGAACTGGACAGATGAGCTGGAGACTAACCGCTGAGCGATAAATGGGGACTGCCATTCCGGTTATGTTCTTACATAATCCGGTGGCTGTAACGAATGGCACTAACTTAAGCGTAACACCTTGTAGTACAACGAGTTGCGGGCATCCTCGCCCCGTCCCTGCATACCTTCGTTGCGTGAACTTCTTTCTGCTACTTTTGCGGACGGTGTCAGGCACTATAAGAGAGCCGCTGGCCTGAGATATTGTATTGAAGACCCACGATTTCCAGGTGGTATTCAGGGTCTTCCAGAATCGACAATATATATTGCGCAAAAAAAGACTTGACAAATCATCTTTTTTGCGCAATAATTATATCACGGTTTAGGAGGCCGAGTGCAATGGTTCAATTTAATGATTTTGCAGAGCAGGTGAAACTTTTCGGTGCGGACAAGGCCGAGGAAAAGAATGAGCATGTTATGGTCTTTGTGCCAAGTAAAACCCGTGATGGGCGTGAACTTGACCATACCTTCTGGCGAAACGAGGCAGTTCGGATAATGTCAACGCTTTTCGGCGGGGCAACTTCTGTCCCAGGTTTTGGTGGTTGGCTTGACGAAAAGGATGGTGGGAAGGTTAAGGAAGAAGCAATATCAGTAGTCTGTTCTTTCATTTCAGAAGATGAATGGCATCTTGACAATGCGCTGGAGGTGAAGAATTTTCTCTACCGTATGGGACGAGAAGCAGAACAGGGAGCCGTTGCTTTTCACGCGAGGGGCCGATATATGGAAATACCGAGTGAGAGTTATGAAGAAAAAAACTAAGAAACACAAAGCGCTGACTTTGGAAGAAACGGTCGAATTGTTTGGTGCGAATGCGCCGCAAGATATCGGACCTGTTCGCTTGGATCCTCTGGGGATGCAAGCTTTGGCCACCCGTGTCGGCGCTCGATTGGCGAAAAAGCGTGGACGACCGACGGACACGAGGTGGAATCTTGTTCGCAAGATTCCCATGGAAGAAAAGACATGGATCTATCTGCAGCAGCTTGCCGCAAGTATTAGCAAAAAGGCATCGACTTCGGTGGCGGCTGGCCAAATGGGAGCCATTGCGTTGGAACGTGGAGTACACGCAATAGAGATTGAACTTTCCGCAACTCAGGATGGCCGAGAACACGTTATGCCCGCGCTCTACAACTTCAGCGATGAAAGTCGAAATGCTGCCCGTGCATTGTGCGGAACAGTTGCCAGCGAGGGAACTTGGTGATGCAGGTTGACACTTTTTACTCATATAAAGGTGGAGTGGGGCGCACGTTGGCGTGCGCTAATTTTGGTCTTTATCTTGCAAAAACAGGCAAAAAAGTTGTTTTGGCCGATATGGATTTCGAAGCCCCCGGCCTTGATTCAAAGTTTGCCTCAGTGGATGTTTCCCAAGTACAGGCTGGCATGATGGATCAGTTCTGGGCCTTTCAGCATCGACGCGAGCTACCAGAGTTGCAAGCGAACGAGATAGCTCTGCCTGAAGATGTCGCATCGAGTGGCGGACGATTGCATTTGATTCCAGCGGGCAACTATCTGTCCGGCGACTATTTCAAGAGGTTTTCTTCCATCAAATGGGACAACATTCTTGGCACAGAGGAAGGATTAGCGTTCTGCTTCGATTTGCTAAAACGCATTGAGGAGAAATTCGAGGCGGACATACTCATAATTGATTCGCGAACCGGTCTAACGGAAATTGGCGGCCTCTGCACCCAAGTGCTTCCCGACAGTGTGATTTTGCTCACCAGCATGAGTGCGGAAAGCCTTCGAGGCACTCGGCGCGTCTATGAACGCATAGCGGAAGGGCCGATTACTAAGCGCCGTCAAGAGACCGGAATGGATCCCATAGAGCTCCGTGTTGTTATTGCACGCACGACAAGGCCCGATGACCTTGAGAAAGCCGAGACTACGATAAAGGAGCGACTGGGACTGCCAGTCGAACGCCTGTTCTACTTGTTTGATCAGCGAGATCTTGCTTTCGATGAATATCTGGCTATCGACCGTTTTGATAGCCATCCTGAAATCCTTGATGACTACATGGAACTTTTCAACAGTTTTCATCCTGAAATTACTGAACCTTACGTGGCTGCACGACTCGATTCGTTTCGCTTAGATCTGTTTGTACGCCCGGCACCAGAGAATGAGCGTATTATTCAGGAGCTGTTGACCCTTTTCCCCATCCCGCTGGTAACATTGGAAGCCGCACGCTTTTACCGTATCTCCAAAGAGTACTCGCGTTCACTCGAAAACTACATCCGCTATCTCAACGCCAAGAAGAAGGACAGCAAAGTGTTGGCGGAGTTTGTTGACGTTTTTTCAGATGCCCCGGAACGGGTAACTCGATCTCGTCAAGAAATATTCAAGCATCTGAAAAGGTTTGGCCCCGAGCGGATGAGCGCGAAAGTGTTATCAAGATACGTTCGATATCTCGACAATGAGACCGACCGTTCCAAGGTTGTTAATACCATTGAGAGTGATGATGAGAAGTTTGCGGACAGCGATTTTCGCGAGATCTATTTTAATGTTTTACATGCATCGCGCCAATGGGATTATATTATTTCGCAAACATCGCCGCTGGACAGATCCAATCCAGATATCGCTCTGACTTTAGCGGAAGCCCTCATTCGCACGGAATGCGTTGAAGATGCTCTCGATATTATGTCGCGCGAGGATCCCAGTGAAAATCCAAATAAGTGGGTGACGCTTCTCTACTCCATCTATGAAACTGCACCAGATATGATTGGATATCTTCTCCAAATGCCCGGATTTCCCAAAAGGTACTTGCGCCATATGTATATCCATGCAGACTCAGAACAGGACGAGCGGTTTGACGAGCGGTTTAAGCTTTGGTTGAAAAACGCGAGCCGGAGGGAAACAGAATGAATTTGAAGTTTGATTCGCGGCTGTACCCGCTTTTTGCGACCTAAGCTGATCAACTGCACCCGCCTTGCAGAATCCATTTATTATGGCAGCCACTTTTTCAACAGCTCCGCTGTTCCCGCTTATCGCGACCCAACCAGACAAACTGCACGTATGAAGGACAGGCGGCTGGAAATGCACCGCGTAATTTAGATAGGATGCCAGGCAGCCAAATCCAGGTGCGGGATGGCGGGTAGAACAAGAGGGAACGAGCGGGTCACTTTTGGGCTCGCAAACAGGGAGCTTCACAATCATGAAATCAAAAGCGATACTATTCGTAATTCTGGCCGTGCTGCTTGCGCCGTTTTTGGCCTGCGCGGGCCAAGCTAAATTCGAGGCCACGCCCGAATCGCTCGAAAACTATCAGGTGCCGGAGTGGTATGAAGACGCCAAGCTCGGAATCTACTTCCACTGGGCGCCGTTCTCGGTTCCTGCCTTTATCACCGAATGGTATCCCTATGGGATGTACCGTCCAGAGGACAAAAAAAGGAAAGAGATAGCGGAACACCATCTTAAGAACTGGGGAAGCCTGGACAAGTTTGGGTACAAGGATTTCATCCCCATGTTCAAAGCGGAAAAATGGGAACCGAAGAAATGGGTGAAGTTGTTCAAGGAAGCGGGCGGCAAATACCTCGTTTCCGCTGCGATACATCACGACGGGTTCGCTATGTGGGACTCTGAGCATATCGCTTTTAATTCGGCCGATATGGGCCCGAAGCGCGACATCGTTGGCGAGTTTATGGCGGCCGCGCGGAAGGCGGGTATGAAGACGGGCTTTTCTACACATTATGGCCGGCATTGGAAATACTACGTTTTCGACCCCGATTACGATACCTGGGATCCCAAATACGAAGGACTCTACGGCCACAGACGTGAGGCCGATGATCCGCCACGTCCTGAGGACGAGCAGCATTGGGAAAACGTCATGCTCGAATTGCTTGACAACTACCAGCCCGATTACGTTTTTGTGGACGGCGGTATAGGCGACGGCGAACGCCAATGGAAAAAACCGTATTTCCGCCAGAATTTCTATAACGTCCTCGCCCATTACTACAACCAGGCCCAGGAATTGGGCAAAGACGGGGTCGTTATGACGTATAAACGTGAATTCCTCGAACCCAACCAGGCCGTCGAGGATTTCGAGCGCAAGGGCATCGACTATATACGCACCTCATCCAAGTGGCAGACAGACGACAAGATTTCCGAAAGCGGCTGGTGCTTTGTAGAAAACACCGCATTCTGGCCAACGGATTATCTCATTGCGGCATTGGTCGATACGGTAAGTAAAGGTGGGAATCTTCTGCTGAACGTTGGGCCGCGTCCTGACGGCACATTGCGCGAGGAGGAAGTCAGTGCGCTCAAAGCCATGGGCGCATGGCTGAAACGCAACGGAGACGCGATATACGGAACGCGGCCATGGACGATCTTCGGCGAGGGAAGCATACAGCGCCCAACCGTCGAGGACGGCGCGGTCCGCTACACAATGAAAGACGGCATCCTCTACGCGACATGTTTCGGCTGGCCCGAATCCGGCCAGTTCGCAATCAAGACCCTAGGCAAAAACAACCCAGCCAGCAATTTCGAAATCAAGTCCATCAAAATGCTGGGTGTACGAAGCAGGATCAAATGGGAACGCACCGCCGAAGCCCTAAAACTAACATTCCCCAAAAAGAAACCCGGCCAATACGCCTACGTACTAAAAATAACCCCAAAAGGAAAACTGCCCTACAGCAACGCAGACCACATTTAGGGCGATTTACAGGCTTTTCTAATAGTTCTTCTGGGCTACTCCGTCCGTGCAACCACCGCCTTTACCGCTATGCGTACTGCGTCGGAGATGGCTTGGCTCATGGCTTTTGCGAGGGATTCGAGGTTTTGGGATTCGAGAGGCACTTCTGTCTTTATTGTGTCGAACCAGACGAGTGTGTTGTCGCTGGCTTCGCGTAGTTCGAGTCGTAGATGACATACCGCCATTACGGGTTGGGTTGTTCTGAGTTCTTCGAATTTTCTTAGTTCTCCGGAGAGCGTGTAGTCGGCATCTTCGATTTCTACTGGGTCAGCCACGTCGCTGAAGTGTCCGGATGCCACCAAACCGTCCATCAGGGCACGCGTGATAACTTCGTCCGGCATCTCGGCCCACACGGCGTCGCTGTGGAAAGTCACCGAGTATTCGTCAACACGCGCAACTATCTTGTCCCTGTATAAACGCGTCGATTCGATTTCGTTTACGCCGAGCGTCAGGTCGCATGAGGCGGTCCTCTCTACGTCAATCTTCGGTTCCAGTGTATAACGTTCTATTTGCGTGTAACTCGATGTCAGGCATCCGGCAACAAAAATCGCCGCTAAGGGCAGCAGATATCGCATTACAAGCCTCCTTTTGATTTGCCTCTGCCGCGAATCAGGGCAGACGGATCTTCTTCTAGATATTCAGCTAGGTCCTGCAAGGCCTCGAAGGTATCATTCATTTGTTTTAATGTTCGGCGTACGTCCCGTTCAACATCACCCACGTCGTCTTGCGCGGATTCCATGAACAATGTCACAGATATGGTCAAACCTTTCAGGTCGTCTGAAAGGCTGGAGATTTTGTCAAGGGTTTCGTTGGCATTGCGCTCTGTTTCAGCCAGATCCAAATCCTCCACTTGGGTTTTCACGGAAGCCATGAGCTCTTTGGCGCGTGCGGACAGGTCTTTCAATTCAGCGCCCATTTCCTTGAATTCTGCAATGCCGGATTTTGCTTCGGCTTCGACCCGGTCAAGAGTGCCCTTTGCCTTATCTACAAAATCCTTCCCTGCATTGATCATCTCGTTCGCGTTGTCGAGAGTCTTCTTTACCTCACCGGATTCCATTCCTTCCATCGCCCGATCCAGTTTCTCCAAGAAACTGATTAGTTTGGTCAGAAGCTCGTCAGCGTTAGCGGTAAGAGCGGCAAGCGGGGATTTTATGGTGGGAATCTGGCTGCCTGGCTCCAACTCCGGCTTGGCCGGGTCCCCACCCACCAAGGACACGGACAGAGTGCCCGTAGCTATGCTGTAAAGAACGAGCTTTGCCTTTACATCCTCGTGTAGCGTCACCTTGCTCGGCGTGACCAGAATGTCCACATGCGCCTTGTTGTTTTCAGTCACGTAAATATCTTTGACCGAACCCACCGGTACCCCGAGATACTCGACAAGGCCTCCAATACCCAGTCCGAGAGCCGACTCGTTAAACTCCATCGAGTATTCCAACTGTTTCTCGTGTTTGAAGCCTGAAACCAGCAGAAGTCCTCCCACCATAAGAAGGAAACATAAAAGGACAAACACGCCTACCTTGATTTTCTGTCCTGGTGTGGCCAAGTGCCTTTCTCCTTCCGTTGTGTCCCTCAGACATTTCGTTGCGTAATGAACTCGTCCGCCCGGCGCTCGAAAAACTGGCGCAACCGGGGCAGGTCCGACGCTTCGGCCTCTTCCATAGTACCATGGAAAACGGCTTTTCCCTTGTCCAACATCAGCGCGCGGTCTGCAACTTTCCGAATCGAATCCAGTTCATGCGTCACTATTATAAAAGTAATACCAAGAAGCTTGCGAAGGTTCAAGATTAAATCGTCCAGACCGCAGGCCATAATCGGGTCCAGCCCGGCCGAGGGCTCGTCAAAAAACACCACCGGCGGGTCAACGGCAATCGCCCTTGCCAGGCCGGCCCTCTTTCGCATTCCTCCGGAAAGCTCGTCCGGCATAAGGTCGCCTGAATCGCCTAGTCCTACCAGGCTCAGCTTCAGACGAACTATCGAATCAATCAGTTTTTCGTCCACATTGCCGTATTCTCGGAGAGGTAATGCTACGTTGTCGCCCACGGTCAACGAATTCAGCAGTCCGCTTGACTGGAACGCAATGCCAATGGTCCTCTGGATTTTAGCCAACTCGTCCTCATCCAGCTTAGTGATGTCGACGCCCGAATACCGGATCGAACCCGAAGTTGGTTTCAACAGACCCGTCATGTGTTTCAACAGAGTCGTTTTTCCGCAACCGCTGCCGCCGATGATGACGAAAATCTCTCCGCGCCCAATCGAGCACGACACTTGGTCCAAGACCTTCGTGTCTCCGTAATGAGTCACAATCTCATCGACTTCTATGAGATTCTCAGGCATTTGTGCTGCTCCGTGTTCCCTCAAAGATCTTGGCCTCTCAATTAAAGCCATAATAATAGAACATAACGGCAAAAAGCATGTCTATCACTATTATAAAGAAAATATCCATAACCACGGCCCTGGTCGTCATCAGGCCTACGCCGCGTGAACCGCCAGTAACACGAAATCCGTTGTGGCATCCGATAAGCACTATCATGACGGCGAAAACCAAGGCCTTCAACATGCCCTGCATTATGTCCCCGGTATACGCGGCGGCCAATGTTTCCCTGAACCATGCCTCCGGCCTGTAGCCAAGCACAAGAATTCCCCAAACGGATCCGCCAAGCACTCCCGCTACCATTCCTATTGCTACCAGGCAGGGCATTACAACAACCAAGGCGGCAATTTTTGGCGCAACAAGAAACTGGGGAACGTTCAGACCCATTCCGCGCAACGCGTCTATTTCCTCCTGTACCTCCATTGTCGCCAATTCGGCAGCTATGGCCGCGCCTGTTCGCGCTGAAACCACCGTAGCGGTCATAATTGCCGACAACTCGCGCGCAAAGGCTATCACTATCAAGTCGGCAACGAAAATGCCCAATCCATACGGCGCAATCTGTGCCGCGGACAGCATTGCGATAATGAGGCCGAGCAAGAAATTCATCAGGGTGTTGATTCGCACACCTCGAACGCCCATTTCATAAAGTTCGTCCATAAAGAGGCCCCAACGAAAACCACGGCCTTCGAATGGCGCGATAAGCGTCCAGTAAATCGAGTCAACCAGCAAGCCAAAGAAATCTTTGAGTTCTCCGGTGTACTTGAAAGCGCGGCCGCCAAGTTCCTCCAGCAGCCCTTCGTGCCGAATCTTATCCTCGCCGGTGTGCTGAAAACCAGGCCTGATCATTTCGACAAATTCGGCCACTGCTCCGCTATGCCCTTCGCATACCAACTCACCTTTTCGTAAGTGCATCAGCCCCGCAATTTTGACAAGCCACGCCCCGCCCAGCGAGTCGACATTGTCAGTGCCGGCAAAGTCCACGATCAACGTAGCGCCCTTGTCAATTCTCTGCTTCAACACGGCGGCATGAAGATCGCGCCCGCTGTCGTGGTCAAGTTTTTCAGGACATTTTATGCGAGTCTCACTCATTGCTGCTTTCCGGCAATCTGCATGAACTCCTCCTCAGTCAGGATTCGTACACCGAGTTCTTGCGCTTTGGTGAACTTCGACCCCGGCTTTTCCCCCACTATCACAAAATTCGTTTTTGCGCTCACGCTTGAGGTAGGCCTGGCGCCTATCTGTTTCAGAACAGCTTTTATGCTGTCCCGAGTATAATGCCGAAGAGCCCCGGTGACAACAACCGTTTTGCCGGCAAACTGAGAATTTTCCTCTGAAACCTGCCTTTGTTCCTCCTCCATGGCCAGGCCCAGGTCCCGCAACTTCTCAATAAGCACCTGGTTACCTTCACTATCAAAGAAATCCTTGATGCTTGCCGCGACAATTTCCCCAACTTCATCAATCTCGCATAACTGTTCAATGGAGGCCTTAGCAAGCGCGTCAATTCCTCCGAAACTTTGGGCCAGCACGTCCGCGATGTGGCTGCCCACATTCCGTATACCCAAACCATTCAGAACGCGGCCAAGAGGGCGTTTCTTAGTTTCAGCAATAGCTTCAACGAGGTTATTGGCTGATTTTTCCCCCATTCTATCGAGCCCGGCAAGTTTTGCGGCTTCAAGTTTGTATAAGTCGGCAAAATCATGCACCAGGCCCTCGTCGACTAACTGCTCTATAACTGCTGGCCCTAAGCCATCAATGTCCATGGCCGCCCGGCCGGCAAAATGTTCCAGGCGCTCCTTCATCTGCGCCACACACCCAAGATTCAAACACCGGATGTAAGCGCCGTCCGGGTCTTTATGGACCCGTTCACCGCATGCAGGACACTCAGCCGGGATCTCAAATGGCCCGGCGTCTTCAGGCCGTAACTCAGGTACAAAAGCAAGCACCTGCGGAATAATCTCGCCTGCCTTCTGAACTTCCACCGTGTCCCCCACGCGCAAGTCTTTCCGCGCCAGGTCCTCGAAGTTATACAAGGAGGCGCGTTTCACCGTCGTTCCGGCCAATTCTACAGGATCCAATTCCGCAACAGGCGTCAAAGTTCCACTTTTTCCCACTTGCACGGTAATTGCCAAGAGTTTTGTACGCCCAATTTCGGCTGGAAATTTGAAAGCTATAACCCAACGCGGGGATTTCGACCTTGCTCCCAGCCGCAGGCGCTGCTCGGCCGAATCCACTTTTACAACCATACCGTCCGTTGCATAGCCAAGGTCCCAGCGCTTCGATTCCCAAAACTCACAGAAACAAAGCACCTCGTCTATCGAGTTGAAGAAAGCCACATCGGGATTGATTGGCAGGCCATAGCTGCCCAACGACGACAGCGTTTCCCGGTGTGACGAAATTTCCGCACCTTCCAAGGGGGCAATGTCATACAGGAAGATGTCCAGTTTCCGCTCGGCGGCAACTTTGGGATCCAGGAGCTTGAGCGTACCAGCCGTGGTATTCCTCGGATTGGCCAAGAGCGGTTCACCGGCTTTCTTGCGAATATCGTTTAGCCGATCCAGCTCCGCGTAGCGCATAAAAACTTCGCCGCGCACTTCCAGAATCCCGGGGAAAGCGCCGCTCAGGGCAAGCGGGACAGACCCTATTGTGCGTACGTTGTGTGTCACATCGTCGCCCTTGCTTCCGTCTCCTCGCGTGGCCGCCCTCACAAGTTGGCCTTTTTCATAACGAAGCGAAATGGCCACTCCGTCAATCTTGAGTTCAACCGCGTAATCGACGTGTGCCTCGTCTTCAAGCCCTTTTCGTACGCGTTCATCAAAAGCGCGAAGTTCTTCTGAATTGTAGGTGTTGTCTATTGACAGCATCGGTGCGGCATGCTGGACGCTCACAAAGCCCTCAATGGGAGCGCCACCCACGCGCTGAGTGGGTGAATCCGGGGTAACAAGAGATGGATATTGGGCTTCTAGCGCCTCGGCATGCTTCAACATAATGTCAAACTCGATATCCGTAATCTCAGGCGAGGCATCCGTGTAATACAAGCGATTGTGCCGCTCGATATCCGCTTTCAACTCCGAATATCGCGTCCGCGCCTCCGCCGGAACCGGCTTATCTCTTTCATTGACCATGGATTCATTATATATAACGCGGGCCTCCAAGAAAACATCGGCTTCTTTGGGGCTGTCTCAAGTATTCTGGCACAGAGGGCGTCACTGGGTAAGGACAGTAGGATTGCCGGTCTCCTGGCGGAGCCCCTGGCAGTTTCTCAGAAGAAACTGCTGGTTCGTCGTTCCTCCTCGCAAAGACGAGTTGGGGGGAGTGGTGGTGGATGCTTGTGGACTTCATGGACTGTATGGACGATATGGACGATATGGACGTATTGCGTTGGCGAGGTTCATGTCGTTTTTTGAATCTGTGCCGTAGGCGGTGCGGGGCTGCTAAGGACATGGGGGTTTAGATTTATAGACGCTATCGGTGTAACTGGTTGAGCTGTAGTGGGTTAGATCCTGGATTCCCGCCTTCGCGGGAAAGACGGTGGGGGAAGCGTCGATGAGGTTTATGTCGTTTTACGAATCTGCGCCGTGGGGTTGCGGGGCTCGCAAAGACGAGGGAGGCATATGTTGCTGCAAAACAACTTGTGGGTTTGGCAGCATGAAAACTCGTGTAGCTAATACAGATTCTGGATGATTGTAGTACAAAGAATGCACATAATTTAGGGGGGATTTTTTTTTGAATGGGGCTGTAACATATCAAGACTCCAGTTGTATTATTAACGTGCGTTGAATTGAATCGTCGAATGCAGCCGCTCAGGAGTGTCGAACGCAGCCGATTTCTCTTTATGGAAGTGTTTGCAGCAAGGTTCCGATTAGCTCGATTTGTTGGTTTTACTGGTTGACAAATCAATTTATTCGGTGATATACTTTCAGCAATCACTAAGGTTTTGTGGTGGTGTCAAGCTTGTTTCCCGTGGAATTGAGCAAAGTGGCCGGCCCAAAGCTGGTGTGCAGAGTATCAGTTGAGAAGCTGGCTGCGTGAGTAGTGCGGTTGGTTTGAGTGTAGCGGAAGATCGAAAAATACAACAGGAGACAAGTAATATGAAACACATCAAAAAAGTATCGAAGGCCACCATAATCGATGATATTATCGACGGCATCAATGAGTTCATTGACGACCTCCTCAAGAAGTAGTATCTGGGGGTTGTGACGGCAGCGTACCAATGTGGGCGTGGTCGTCATAAAGAAGTTGTTAACGTTGGGCCGTTGAGGGTGCTCTTATGGAGGGGAACCCAGGGCGGCTTGTGAATGGGAAAAAACAAGAAGGAGAAGACTAAGATGAAACACATTAGCCAAGTATCCATGATGAAGGCCGATGCAGCCTCAGATTTTTTCGACACACTTAAGGGATTGGTTATGACGTCTATTCTGGCCCAGGCAGAGACATTGATCGATTCTCTTATTGGCGGCTTTACTGACAAGGGCACAGCCTAAGCATTAGCCGACATCAATATTAGAAACCAAGGAGTCTACAATGAAGCACATAAGAAACCTATCATACAGCAGGAACAGTGTCGCGAAAGAGTCCGCGCAGCTTGCTGACGCTAAAGGCGATTTTTTCGATACTATTCTTCGCGCGTGGCAGGATTTCTTGTTTGCCAAGAAAAACGAAGTAGTTTAGTAGATTTCGTGGGATCAAATTTTTGCCGGAACTTGTATAGAAGTTCCGGCAATTTTTTGCTATTCCACATAAACTTGTGATTGAGATGGACCGGCAGGCCCCCCAGACATGATTACGGGAAAACATTCAATACTGCGCAATGCGGATGCCGACGATGTCCATGAGTTCAAGGCCCTTTACAAAAGTGGAATTCGTTCGGGCCTTCTCAACCGCAGAAAAGAGATGATCGAGCCTACCCTGGACGAGATCCGAGAAATGCTGTCTGTGAAAGACGCCAAGCAAAAGGGCATGGAGTTTAGTGCGGCGGAAAGTCTCGACGGGAAAGTGCTCGGCTTTTGCTCAATTAGACAGGCAAAGGTTGAGCCGCGTTATTCGACGTTCATTCTTATGCTGCTTGATGATGCGATGTATGATACGCCGTTTGCCGAGGAGGTGAGCGATTTTCTGTTGAGGGAAGCCTTCGTGCGCGGTAAAGCTCCAAAAGTGCTAGCCCACTGCCTCGATACCCAGCCCCATTTGCGGCGCTTTCTCGTAGAGCATGGCTTCCAAAGCAACGGAGTGCTGCGTGGGGTCATTTATTCCGGCGGGAAATGGCATGATTCGGAAACGCTGACGCTGTTTTCACAAGACTACATGGACAAACAATATGCCTCTGAAAACTGATACTTTTTTGCGCCGCGCAGAACGCGATGATCTCGATACGATTGTCTCCTGGATGGACGACCCTGACTTCCTTTTCTTTCTTTACGGCGATCCTCTCAGGTCCCCGCGTCAAGTCAGAGAACACATCGTTTCGATGCTTGGCCGTTCGGTCGGGCACACAATGCCCGGCGGCATCTACCTGCTGATAGATTCAGAAGAACACGGCCCTATTGGCCTAATCTCACTGCAAAACATTAGCTGGCGAAACAGGTCGTGCAACATCGACTTTTACATAGGCAGAAAAGAACTCAGAAGCAGCATAACAACGGCAATTTCTTATTACAGGCTTTTGGAATACTGCTTTGACGAACTCAACCTGCACAGAGTTGCCGCATTCATTTATTCATTCAACACGGCATCATGGCGAATCATGGAAAGGTCTGGCGCGAAACTTGAAATGGTGCTCAAAGACCACATCGAACGTGATGGCGAGTACCATGACATGCACTGCTACGGAATGCTCCGCAATGAGTTTGACGAAGCCCGCGACAGGGAAACCAATATCAAATTCTGGACAAACGCCGGTCTAAAAGCGATGATCAAACAGCAAAAAACTGCTCCAGCAAGCTCGGAACAGTCACCGGAGAACGCCAAGTGACAATCGCTTTTTCCCTGGCATTGGCGCTTCACATAGCTTTCTCGGTTATTGTGGCCCGCAACAAACCTGAAGAGCCGGGTCAACGGCCATCGAAAAGTGTTTTATTCTTTAATACGATCATGAGCACGGCCCTGCTCGTTTTGGCATGTCGTATGGCTTATAACCACGGAGTTTTCACGCGCCAACTGGTATCGCCGGTGTATATCGCCATAGGACTCGTATCGGGACATTTCATATTCACCCTCAGCTTACTGGTGACGCACAAGTCCGTGAGCGATGCTATGACGCACTTCACAAGAGTGCCTGAAATGAACAAATTCGTTATCGACCACCCGATAGTTTTATCGCGTTTCGCAAGCGTTGGAATAGGCGAGGAGATTATATGGCGCGGCGCGGCGCAACTGATGCTCATTGACATGATAGGCGCAGGCACGCGAAACGCAACGGTGGTAATCTTGGTTGTGGCATTTTTTTTTGCGATAGTACACAAGCATTTTTTAAAGAACTCGCTGCTCACCTCCACCGAGTTTCTATGTTTCGCAATTTTTCTTGGTGTTTTGTATTATTTGACGGGAAGTCTAATCCTGGTGATTATAATACACGCCGTTCGAGACATCGAGGTAGCCTTCCTCGAGTACTTGATTATGGTTGACGAACTGGGCGACGAGGAAGCGGCTTCGGAGAAACTTCAAAAAAGCTATCTCCGGCATCGCGTGGAACGAATATGAAAGGCTCATCCGCTTTAAGCGTACTTCTATCTGTTAGGGTATAACAGGAACGGGAAAAGAAGGATATTTTTTTGACAGGATTGACAGGATTAACAAGATTTTGGTTTTTTTGACGAAGGATACATTGCCGAGTTAGTCATATGTCGTCGGCAAATACTTTGACCAGAAAATGCACTAGGACGCGTCGAATCACGGCAATCTATTGGCGCAGAGGAACTTGAAGATGAGTCAGAAACATCAATAAATGTTTTTCGCAAATAGGATCGATTCTTGGCCATCGGGGCTCTGCTTGTTGCTCTTAAGGGTCGGCGTATTAGATATCAAAGGTAATTACTTAGTATGAGGAAATGGGATATACAGGATTATGATGTGATTGACAAGATGATTTATACTCATCCCAAATCCTGTCATCCTGAAAAAAAGTTTTGGAAAAGCCTGTTAAGATCGAATGGACCATATGAACTCTGAAAACATGGTTGACATACAAGGCATCGACAAGATGTTTTATACACATCACTTCTTCCAAAAGGACGAGGAGACGGCGACAAGGCACTTCCATACGAAAAAGAATGTCCACGCCGTCAACAAGATAAGTTTCGGAATTAAACAGGGGGAGGTCTTTGGGCTGCTCGGCCCAAACGGTGCGGGTAAAACTACCACGGTCAAGATGATTTCGGGGCTTATCAGGCCATCTTCCGGAGCTGTGTACGTTGACGGTTTAGAAGTTGAGCGGGACCGCCTCAAAGTATTGCGCAAAATTGGCGTGGTTCTGGAGGGAACCCGGACATCAATTTGGCCCCTTACACCGCTTGAGAACCTTGCGTACTTTGGCAACCTCAAAAATATCAGAGGAAAGATACTGAAAGAGCGCTCTAAGCAATTGCTCGAATTCATCGGTCTCGATGAAAAAAAGGACGTTCAAGTGCGACGTCTTTCGCGTGGGCAAAAACAGAAACTTGCCATTTGCATTGCCCTGATTGCCGATCCTCCGGTTATCCTACTGGACGAACCGACAACGGGTCTTGACGTGCAGAGCCGCCGGACGATTAAAGACAAAATCGTGGAGATGACCCGTAATTTAGGCAAATCCGTCCTGGTCACCACGCACGATATGCACGTTGCCCAAGAACTATGCGACAGAATCGGCATCGTAAATGAAGGCAAACTCATCGAATGTAAACCTACAGACCAATTAATAAACCTGTTTTCCGACCAAGTTTATAAGTTCCACTTGGACGCCCTGCCCCGTATTGGACAGTTACAAGGCCTGCCAGGACTGATCAATTTCGAGTTAGTGGCTGACAACGGGGAACCGCATGTGCTTGCGGAATTTAATGCTGATCCTGGCATACGCTCCGAGGGATTCTACGCATTGATGGAAAGGCTGAAAGCGGAAGGCTTCCAGATCGTTTCGATAAACCAACAGCAACAGTCTCTTGAGAGCGTCTTCCTTAGGCTCACCTCAAAAGACGATCAGACCCGCGAAACGGGAGATAATTAGATGGCCTTTTTACTCGTAATGAAGGCAGAGATCGTCCGGCAGTGGATAATGATGCGCCGGTACTGGTTCGCCACCCTTGTCGGCATAATCATGGGATACGGCATGCTCATGATGATGGTCTACATGTTTCTGACAAACGAAGAAGAAGCAACAAAATGGGCGCTGAAAAGTCTGGACAATATACTCGGCGTCATATTAGGCATGTACGCCTTCGGAACCGTCGGAATGTTCAGCCGGGGACTCCAGAGCATGACTAACACCGGCCACCTTGAACAACTTTGCATGAGCCCGCACGGCCTGGTGACCAATTTCCTGGCAAGGTCTTTCGTAAGTACGGTGTCCAGTATGATGTCGTGCGGCGTTATGCTCTATATGGTGGCGCTCACGCTTGGAGAAAGTCTACAATTCGACCCATTGGCCACATTCGTCGTGCTTGCGCTGACATACCTTAACCTGATTGGATTCGGGTTTATGATTGGCGGCCTCATTCTCGTCTTCAAGCAAATCGGCCAGGTGGCGCAGTTGTTGCGCCTGGTGATTTTCGCTTTGCCGATTCTGGCGACGGAAAAGTCGGAGGAATGGAGCGCCCTGTTAAAGTGGGCGGCCCACTCTTTTCCAGTGTGGGACGCGGCAATCTGTTTGAAATACGTTCTCATTGAAGGCCAGGGCATGATAATACCCGATACCCCAGACGTGCAAGGCACATTCGTTTCTGTCTTCCGGCATTCTTCCTTCTCCTTAATGCTCGTAAGCTGCGCCTTCTGGCTTTCCGCCGGAATTATGCTGTTCAAAATGATGGAAAATCATAGTCGCGACAAAGGGACCCTGGGAACTCACTGACCATGCGCGAACTGATTCACAGATTCGAGTTGAACGGACGGCGTTTCGCGGTGGACACGGAAACATGCTTTTGTTTCGAGTGCGACGAAATCTCGTGGGACGTGCTCGAACATTATCCTTTTAACTCCGCAACCAGGATCGCACATCTGCTGGCCGATAAACATCCGCGCAAAGAAGTTGACGAAGTGGCTGGTGAGTTGGAATGGCTGCGTGCGACGAAATCCATACTGCAATCCCCAAAGATCGAAGACCAGCAGAAGTTGTTTGAATTTGAAAAGGGACTGAAAAAGCTGACAGTCCTGTTGGGTGCTGAAACAAAGGACATTGCTGAGACCGCAATAAATCTTCTCTTGAATAGGGCGGGCGCTCAAAAGAATCTGTATCTTGAACTCAGGTCTTGTTCACAACTTAGCGATGCCAAAGCGGTCGCTGGCCTTGTGGAATACGCGCTAAAGGCCGCGCGGCTGGCCGCAAAAAACCTTACCGTCGCTGTGGCCGTATCAGATGTCGTGCCGGCAAAAGTGCCAAAGGCCCTGGAAGGCCACTCGATTACGCTCAAGATGGAGTTCAAACAGCCCGGTGGCATTGCGGCGCAGCTCAAGCCACTCACAGCGCCGGTAAAAAACATCGCAAAAACCGCCAAGGCATTGCAGGCGTCAACCGATGGCGTCAGGGCTGTTATTCGCGTGCGTCCGGGACATCCAGACTTTGGCGATGTGGCTGAAGAACTCGACAAAGCAGGATTCAAGGTCATCGAGCTTGACCTGGAAGGTTCTTTTGCTGAAAATCCGGAGACTAACCCTGCCGCGATGGTGGCCGCGTTGGGCAAGTCCGCGCAGTATTACGCAAAGTGTCTGCTCAAACGCCACTACTTTCGCCTTGACCCAATTGCTCCGCTGTTCTGGCAAATTTACAACGGCAAACCAACGAGGCGAAGCGATCCGGCGGGTACAAATGAACTCGCGGTCGCAGCGGACGGCACAGTTTATCCGTCGGCCTTGTTTATAGGCCGGGATGAATTCAATGTCGGCTCGATTAGCAGCGCGGAGCTTGACGAAAAGATGCTGAAAACTTTCGATGACGTGGGCTCGCTTACCACTGACGAGTGTATTCGGTGTTGGGCACGAAACTTGTGCGGAGGCGGCACGGCGGCAGTACATAACGCCCTGTCCGGTTCGTTCAGAAAGCCTAACAAAGCCTGGTGCGATGCGCAGCGTTCCTGGATGATGGCGGCGGTGTCTGCTTTCAGCATATTGTCGTCCCAAGGCGTAAACTTCAGCAGAGTGTACAACAACCTCGATCCAACAACTAAGCCCTCACTTCTCAAATCGACATTTGCCGTTGCACGCGCAGCATTGAGCATGAATATGAGTATGCGTCCCATCGAGGAAGAAGACGCCGAGATGTTGACGAATTGGGAGAACTGGAACGAGGCCGCGTATTTTCTCTGCAACGAAAAGGGGCTTTTTCTGGCTACGCAATACGACAGGGAAATGGATTCCCTGCATCCTCGTGGTATTGAGAAGGAATTCATGCTGACGAGGAAAAACGGACAGGCGCTCGGACTGCTCAAAGTGCGCCCCGAAAGGTCTCCCGGAACGGCAACCGCATGGATATACATGAATGATCCGCAAGACTACGAATCTGACTCGATCCACAAAAGCTTCAAGTTTATCATCAAACAGGCCGCGGCCGGACAGTCTTTCAAGCGGATTTTGGTCCCAGCCTCCTCGCAAGAATCCGGCTTACAATCGTTCCTGGAGGCAATTGGCTTCGAAGAGTTAGGAATTCAGCGCGAAGCAATGTACCTCCATCGCAAATACTATGATGTCCACGTCTATATGGGCGACTTAGCCTAAATCACAGTGGGGATAAGTCCCGTGATTCCTCTAATAACTTCTGCTAAGAAAGTAGAAACGGCGTCCCGTCGCTTTCAGGAGCGCCGAGGGCGTGAGTGGGGAGATGGACTAACACGGACCGACAGGGACTGACACGGACGGACACAGGGTACGAGCTTTCTTCGGTGAATCTCCGCCGAAGGCGGTGCGGGGCTGCTAAGGACATGAGGTTTTGGGTTTGTCGGTGCTTTTGTGTAACTGGTTGAGCTGCACTGGGTAAGGATAGTAGATTGCTTCGTCGTACCTCCTCGCAAAGACGAGTGGGGGGAGTGGTGGTGGATGCTTGTGGACTTCATGGACTGTATGGACGATATGGACG
>SDBV01004601.1_pt1 | contig 19755 bp, 23 predicted proteins | sample 2277081 | NCBI WGS metagenome assembly SDBV01 (sample SAMN10402039, study PRJNA504765) | marine sediment metagenome | isolation source: marine sediment core GS10_PC15, 223 cmbsf | place: Arctic Ocean: Southern Knipovich Ridge | collected 2010
ACCCAGATCAGAAGCTCAAAGACCAGGTACAAGCTGCCAAGCTGGTTGGGCTGCAACAGATGCCATGCCCGACAAGGTACAGCAGATGCCAATGCGAGGCATGAGCGTGTTCCCTGATGGTGTAAAGATAGAGATAGGTAAGATACTCCTTGCGCCGGTTCCCGACCAGACAAGTGAGGGCGAGGTGGTGGTAGGGGAGTTCAGGGAAGCACAGGGGGAGGCAGGGGTGGGCAGGTTGGGTGAGGTGCAAGGTAATAGTGATGATGAATAGTAATGTAGTATGTGGTGGAGGGGGGCTGTCCGGTGATGGGTGTTGTTGGTTGTTGGTTGGGTTCCCTTACACGAGAGAAAGACTTGACTTTTAGAACATTTATGGTACAATCTACTAAAAGGAGAATATTATGATTGACGACAATGGAGGGTTACTCCATGAAGAATACCCGTCACTAAAAATCAAAGTAGACATTAGGTCTGAGTATGGTATTTTATTTAATAACACCGCACCTTGGACTTTAAGTCGGTTATGGGGAGCCGACATCTGGTACGGAAAGATACCATTCTGTAAAACTCTCCTACTGTTGAATATCATTGTGTGGTTGCTGTAGACTTGCATTATAGATAGAATGTGGTATAATGAACGTGGATTATAAATATGCCGTTAATTAAAAAAAGAATTTACCAAATAAGAAAAATCGCCGATGATATTTACGCAGATATAATTGAGCGATTTCGTGATATGTGGCTAAAACAACTAGCCGCATCAACTATTTAAGGAGAATTAAAATGGATATAGTACAATTAGCGAAAGACTTTGCAAAAGCACAGATTACTATGGTTGCAACAGAGAAGGATTTGGTAGAGTTTCTTCGCTTCAACAGGGATGTTGAGGAAATCATTGTGGACATTGATGGAGAGACATTCAAGGTTTCGCTGGCAGTATGCGGTGGCGGGTTTCTTCCTAGCGGATATGGAGTAAGCGTAACTAAAATCATTGTTGACCCTGAGGTTTTGAAAGCAAAAAAGAGAAAAACTGTTTGATTAACTTACAAGATTTTCGCTGGCATAAGTATATGTGTGTTCTAATAAAGTCTGACATTCCTGGTGCGCCTGATACTTGTCCTTGTTGTGGAGGTTGGTTATCTTGAACGTGGATAAAGATTTACCGTTAAAGGAAGATTCTCCTAAATGTGGGGGTTCTTATGCTTGATTTATTGTTTCTCCACAAGATATGGGAAAAGGAAATGAGTAATCCTAAAATACGAGAACAGTACAAGAAGTACAAAAAGGCTGTTGATGCGATGTATGCTGCTCAAAGACATTATGGGAATATGCCTACTCGCATTGGCGAAGCAAAAAAAGATGATTAAACAAATCCTCCGTACCGCCTGGGCGCACTTGCGTCCCATCAATTACTGTGTTTGGGAACATAGCGTTAAGACTGTTGCGGAGCTTTATGGTGAGCCTAAACAAACCGATAAGATTTTTGGGCCTGAATGGATAACCCGCTATGACTTTACAGATTTAGACGGTATGGCAACATGGGTAAAACCTACGGGTGTTGTAAATATTGATTCTGATTTGCTAGTAGAAGAACAACGCACAGGAGATGAGGTTGTATAACTGCTCAATTCACGGAAAGAATAATTGCATTAATGTGTATTGGTGCATATCTCATGGAAATACTGTCAGATTCCCTTTTGCAGAACTAACTAACATGATTTGGCGTTCAGATACATGGCTAATCTTCCCAAAACAGCAATCTAAAGGGTCGCCAATCAATTTTGAGGAGAAATAGGTGAGAGATTATGGCGTACACAGACCAGGGCATATTGGTAGCATCGCAGACGGTTGGTCTCAACTAGCCATGTCTGTCATTTTACAAGGACGGAAAGACAATTCTAAAGATACTCTCAAGATTTGCGATGAGTGCGGTCTTAGGAATTGGGCATGTGTTAGTGAATTTTATGACAGCACATGGTTTTCCTATTTATGTGAATTAGCAAGAGTTGATTCCGAAAGGACTAGGGCTTTATTATGAAATACGATGTTTGGCTGTTTTACCCCATGCCCCCAAGAGATATAAGGGACGAGGCACTTCAAAAGATTGATGGGTGGTATGGTTGTGGTTCAGATATCAAAGAAAGAGACCATAGTTTCACAGCTACTAATCTAGCTGGTGTTGCAAATATTGTGAATTATCTTCCAAAAGATGGGAGAATTACAATATCTAAATATTAGGGGACATACGAGGAGTAAGAAATGCCAAGAGCGCACCAGAGAAGGCGGAAACAAAAAATTTCTAAGATGATCTTGCGTAGAAGAAGAAATAGAAGACATCCATTTAAGGACAGACAAATAATCCCGTTTAACGAGGGAACGACTAATCCAAGATCATTAGAGGGAATGAAGAATCCTCGCAAGCCAAGGGGCGGCGACAGCCCCAAATTAAAATAGGAGGAGATTATGCCCAAAGGCGTAGGATACAAGGGAAGAAAGAAACCGCCCAAGAGGAGCAAGAAGAGGGGCAAGAAACGGCTCACAAGTCGAAAAACCAGTTGACATTAACTCCCGAAGAACAAAAGCAAGCCGAGGAAATTGCTGCTATTTATCAGGAGAAATTACCTCCTGATGAGTTACGGCAAATTCAGCTAGAATATATGGCGTTAGAAGATAGTCCTGATGGGTATAACGCTTTCTATGAGGCTATATATAGCCGTCCTCCCCCAGAGCATGTTATAGGGTGGGTTAGAGATATATACGAAGCGCATTCATTAACTCTCGACACATTGATAGAAGCATTTCGGGGAAGTACAAAATCCACTACGATGGAGTGCTTTATTATAAAGCGAATGTCACACGACCCTGAAAAGACGAACCTAATAATTTCCGCAGGTGGGGACGATGCTAACAAGATCGCTAGGGGTATAGCAAATATTATTGAATACAGCCCTGTATATAAAAGAATATTCCCTCATATCGTAAAAGACCCTTCGGGAAAGTGGGGTGATGATTCGGGGTACGACATTTGGGATAATAGAATACCGCATGATGAGTGGATTGGGGAAACAACCGCACGAGAAGGGCGTATTCCTACCCTTCTTGGCGTTGGTTACAATTCAACATCACTTCCTGGCCCCCATCCTACGGGGGTTTGTTTAATAGACGATTATCACAATGAGGGAAATACAAGGACTGACAGGAAGGCTCAAACTGCGATGGTTATTTTTACAGATACCATAATGCCTATGATTGACCAACCTGACGTTTGGTACATTCTTATTGGAACACCCTGGAATTTCAAAGACGTTATTGCGAAAACCAAAAACAGAAAGTATATAAAGCACATTTTTACACCTTTAATAGAGGGTGAGACTTGGCCTGAGAAATGGACACCTGACTTTATAGATTTAGAAAAGGACAGAGTTGGTTCCTCAATAGGGTGGGCAAGAATGTATGACCTTGACCTTGAAAAGACTAGGGGTATGACCTTGAAAAAGGAGTGGATTCATTATTGGCCTCACGAAGAACTGGAAATGTATGGGCAAGATTGGCCTATTCTTATTGGAGTTGACTATACTTCAACAGAAGACCCTACACGACAGGTAGGCGATTACTTCGCTCTTGCAATAGGGCGTGTAATTCCTGGTGGACGGGGAGTAGTGGTATTTGATGGGATTAGATTGAAGCTCCCAAGAGCCGAAGCCGAAGACCATGTTATATCCCAAGTTGGTCTTTATAGAAGAATTATATCTCTTGGGTTAGAAGCAATTATTACTGGAAATGAGTTCTATAAGGATATGCTCAATAATGCAAGACTTAGGGCGTTGGGAATAGCACCATTTCCGGTTAGATTCAATAAATCCAAAGGAACTAGATATGAAGAGCAAATGGCTCCTTTGTTTAAACAAGGTCGGGTTTATCTTTCGGATAGAGCAGATAATGAATTTCTGGATGTTTTTTTAGATGAATGGTTAAACTGGCGTGGCGATAAATTAGAGAAAGATTATACAAACGACACATTAGATGCTGTTTATGCAATGCTGTGGACGGATGTTGCTAAACAATATGTTACACCTATAGGAAAGAACGTAGAATACGATAATAACCCCCTGTTGCGAGGAAGAAGGAAGAAAAAAGTTGGCCCAGCAGAGGCGTGGGCTATTGCAAGGAGAAAATAATGCCAATAAAAGAACACATACTTAGAGCAGCGCAAGACATGGTAGATCGGGACAATGACCGTGATGAGATGTTTAAAGCCATTGATGACATGATTCACGGTAACTATGACTTTCCAGACATAGACCCAGAATATCAGGCCGGATTATATAAGGTCGTTTCATCTGACCCACACGATTCAGTCAGGTCTACTCAGAGAAACCTTTCTGCTACTGAACCTATTTTCTCTATAAAAACACTTATCCCAGATAGTGATAATAGGAAAACCGCAGAGGAAATGGAAGAGGCTATAAAGTGGGCTTATGAACTCGCATCTTATCGAAAGATGGAAGGGCTTACCGAAACTATAAACTGGGAAGTTTCCAAATACGCAATGATAGCCGGACAAGTTATGTATCTCCCTTATGAGATAGAAGCACGAAGGGCTTTTGGTGGGGATGTTGGCAAACTTGAATATGCAAGTATGTTCGGGCCATTTGCTGTTGCTATCCATAATGCTAAAGATGTACACTACCAATACTCAGAGTGGGGGCTTGAAAGAGTTTTATTGAAGAAAGTAATGCCTACGATAGAACTTATTCATTTGTGGGGAGATAAAGCGAAGAAGGTAAATAAAGCCCATAAGAAAAATAACTCAGAGTGGGCAACATTGTTTGACCTTCAAGAATTTGGCAAAAGGTGGGTTTGGGCAGTTCTCCACGCTGAGAAGGATATGGTTCGTGATGTTACTGAAAACGGGATAGACATTGTTGCTGGAGAGGCTACTGGCCTTAACTTTATTCCTTGGTCAATCAGGATTAGCGGAAACACTTCTGAGTCTGATACATCCCATCAAGTAATCCCTATGTTGAAGTCTGTTGTTGATACGAAACAATGGAATGCTCAGTGTGACCTTGATAGTCTAATTATGACAAAAGTCATAAAACTGCATTACAGAGCAGGTTTGTTACAGGAGGGCGGTACAGAGCCAGCCCAAATAGTAGGAACTGCCGAAGAGCCTGTGGCTATGGTTCCTCCTGGGGCGACGTTGAAACCAAACCCGCTTGAACCCTATGATATAGGCATGGAGCAACTCGCTGATAGAGTAGCAGCCAGAATTGACAAGTCAACAGTTCCCAGGCAATTACAGACTGGTGCGTTCCCAAGCGGCACGCCTATGGGGTCTGTGAATATTATTGCTGAAATGGGTCTTCAAACTATTGCTCCTTATCGGGTTACAGCAGAGAAGTTTATTGCTGATATAGGATGGCAGATGTTGGCATGGATAAAAGCTGTTGGAGAACCCCTTGAGTTGAACGGAGTTGGGGCTGGCAGACAAGTTATAATTGACCCTGCTGAATATGAAATGAACAACTTGTTCCTCCGGTGCAAATTACAACCGAGAGAACCCTTAGATGTCGTGGCTAGAACTAATGCAGCCCGAATGATGATAGAGATGGGCATACCAAGAAGCAGGGCTTATGAAGTAATGCACATTTCTGATACACAACGAGTTCAAGAAGAAGCAAAGATAGAAGCTGTAGATGGTGTGGTATTTGAGGGAGAGTTAGGAAAGATTCAAGCCGGGTACGAATCTGAGATACAAGTGATAGTTGGGCAGGCGCAGATAAAGTTAAGTATTCTGGCGGCTCAAGCGGAAGCAGGGCTACAACAACAACCGCAGTCCCTCGAACAGCAGTCTGTAGAACAGCAAGGCATGGGAGGCCCAGGAATGGATGCTGGTCAGGGTGGTACGCCCCCAGGCCCAGGAATGGGGCCAGAAGGAAATCGAGAACAAGTTACGGGACAAACTCCTGACGGGACTCCATTATGAACCAGAGGGAATTTGAAAGAGCAGTAGAAGAAGCCAAGGTAAAGGCCATGGAGAAACTGCAAGAAGGAACGCTGGAATGGTTGGGAAATAGAGTAAATAGGGGAGAGGAAATATTAAATGGCGAAAACGAATCCGAGGCGAATCAAGAGGAAATTACGGAAGTACCGAGTGAGGGCGGGGGACAATTACTTTAGTATTTCCAAAAGACTTTATGGAACAGACAAATTTGCTGGAGTATTAGCTCGTCTTAACAGAGGGGCTTCTCTTCATGCTGGAATGACTATCAAAACCAATGTTGGTAGTCGCAGGCCAGTATTCGGTAGTGCTGTATCGGCATTGTTTGGACTTAGTCCGACTGGAATAGAGGGTGAGGAGTTTACTAGAGAGGCCGCAGAAAGAATTGCTGGTAGGGCTTTTGGTAGATTGCCATTTGGGGTTGGGAAAGGAGCGGGGCAACCGATTGCACCATCTGATATTCCAGAGGGCGGGTTTACGCCACCGGGATTAACTCCAGAGGCAATTAGTAGCGCATTCGAGTCACAAATATTTGAGGGATTAGATTTCGGTCAACAGGTTCCCACGCCTGCAGGTGGGGGGCCAGTTGGTGCAGTTGGGCCAGGGGGGATTCCTGTTTCTGTTCCTGTCGGTGGGCCAGGAAAACCGGCTGGTGCTGTAGGGCCAACAGGGAGAACTCAACGACAGGAAGGTGGTAGGCGACTGTCCCCAGTGCTAGGAGAAACATTTGACCCTAATCTTCTCGGTAAATTACTTGGGGAGTTTGTTGGTGAGGATGTAGTAGAGAAACTCGGCACAGGTGGACTTGGGATATTAGGTGCAACAACACGTGATAGGTTGTTTGGCATTGATACCCCTTTTGACAGAAGTTCATTACCCACAGAGACCCCTATTACACAACTCGTGCAAGGGGCGCAGAGAGCGAATGAATTACAAGTAGAGAGAACCGAAAGAACAGTAAACGCATTTAGTGAGGCTGTGGCTAGTCCAGACCCAACTGTATTTTTCCAAACAATACCCATTAGGGTCGATATGTTTGATGCACAAGCTATATTTGAAAGTGGGGGAGAACAACTGTCTGCCTATATTGGCGCACAAACTGGGGTTTTTGCGGAGTATGAAACCGCAGAGCAGTTAATGATAATTGGACTGGGTTACAAATTGGTGTTTGACGAGAACACAAATCAAAACTTCTATTTCAAAGCACCAGTTCAGACAGATACAGCCTCATCTAACTATTCTGGTGGTGGCAGTTCCACGGAATTTTTCAAGAGCGGAGCTACATTCTTTAGTCCGAGAGGAGGAGGGGGAGGGGTCGTGCCACAACTTTCTGCTTCTGGCGGGGTCACTTATGCGCCAGGGCTTACACAATTAAGGATAGACTTTTGACCTTTGAACAACTGAGAGACGGTGGGGCAAAACCAAATGAACCCACTGAATATGAAATTCTGAGGGGTGATGCTGACTGGGGTTCTCTGCAAGGATATGAACCTCAATCATCTGACCCAAGCCAACTCCCTGATTATGAGAAACTAACCAGAACTGAGCGTTGGTTAGTAGATAAACTTCCGGGTTTTGCCGACAGTGGTGTGGGCAAAGCCCTTATTAAGTTTAATGATAGTTGGGTTGGTAAGGCTCTTTTAGTTTTAGATGTTGGCGCAGAAGCACTTGAAAGACTTAGTGGCTTATCTGCTCAATGGGGAAGAGCTTGGGGAAATCCCGAAGAAATGGACACATTTACCGGGAATCTCAAGGAAGCATGGCAAGCAAGCTCACTGACATCAGATTTTGCTAGAATACCAATATACAGGGATGGCAGATGGCAAATGACTCACGATCTCCCTGGTGTTGGCGGATTAATCGAAGCAAGAAAGCGTCTTATTGATGGAGAAAGCCTAGAAGAAGTCCAAGCAAGCATGTATGATGGGTTAGGGACTTTGGCTATTCGGGCGCAAAAGCAAGATGCGGTTCAACATATTCTTGCTGACCCAATGTGGCTTATAAACTCGTATGTAAAACCGATTGAATTTTTGAAGCTGGGTGCGATAAGACGAGCATCTCAATTAGCTCTCCCAGGCGAGATAGCAGAAACAACTGGGTTGATTAGCAGACTTGGCGGAGTGGTCAATAAGTTTGATGATACGGCAAACCTAGCAAGCGAAGTCAAGAAGCTACAAAAAGTAGCCAAGACCGCCGAAGAGATTAGCGACCTACAGAAACTCAAAAATATCATTGATGACTTGCCCAGAGTAGGTCAAAAGACCAATAAGGCGGGATTACTTGATGAGTTAGATCAAGTTATACGTGCTGCTGAGAATATGAAGGTGATGAAACCTTGGGAACAGAAGTTACAGATGTTCCTTGGTAATACAATGGGATTTGAAAAGCCTTGGGCAGAACTTAGTGGATGGCAAAGGGCTTGGCGTAAGTATAATCCGCTTGCTCTGACTCCGAAGGCGAGAGCGCACCACCTTATCGGGCAATTCCAACAGAACTTCTCTGCTTATGTATTGTCGAAATCAGATGACCCTGCTCATATTGTCGGTATCCTAAGAAGGGCTTTAGATGGAACTACTGGCCCAGAACTCGGTCACATGATTGCTACCCAAGAAGGAAGAATGCTCCGGGGCATGATGATGGAGTGGAGTTCTGCCGGAGAAGATTTATTGAGAGGGTGGGAAGCGGTGTCTCAGTTTGAACGCCCTATGCTTGATGCCTTGTCACAAACTTTAGGGGAGGGTATCCCTCAAATAATGAAGCAGTTGCGAAACGGGGAATCCGCACAGGTTTTTCAGAGATTAACAGATATAATGGCTCAATCTCCTGATGCCAAGAAACTGATTGACGACTTTTTACTTGTTGCCGGAAAAGAAAACCTTACTCCTGAGATGCTAGATGGAATTGCACAGGTCTTCAAAGATGTGGATTTGTATTCTCCAGATATGTTCAAGGGGCTTTTATTTGAACAGATGATGGATTCTATGGCGCAAATGTCCATTACTCATTTCGGTATTGAATCAGATAAGTTCATCCAGAAATTAGCAACCACAGTAAAATCTGCGGAAACATTAGCTTATCTAAAACTGAATCCAGCTTATCCTATTAAGAACTTGGTGAATAACGTTGCCACCTCCCTATCAAGAGGTGTATTTGGTGTTGTAACTGAAAAACAAATCACTAAGTTCTTCGACGATATTATAGGTTTTATGCCCCCAAGACTTGCCGAGGCTTTCTCTCCGGCTGAATTAGCTGCTGAGACTGTGGGTAAGGTGGAAGGGGTTCTAACTAAGGGGTCAAAAAGAGCTAGTAGCGTTTTGGCAGATGTGAAAAGAGGAGAAAGCAAACTTCTCGATAAGATTACAGACAAGATTAGTGATTTTGGTTTCGGAAAAGAGAAGTGGAATTTCGGTAAACTTGCTCAAGAGATAGAAAGGAAGTCTGGGCAAACTGCTTATTATATGGGGTTCAAGAGACACTTTAATCAGATAGCAAAAGTAGGGAAAGGTTATGATTCTATTGGGCAGTATGCTGGACGGGCATTAGCAGACGAGATATTTTCCCCTGACCAACAAAGAATAATTCACGCAGCAGTGGAGAGTGCCACTAACGAAGCAGGATTAAATGCTGCTTTGAGAAGTGAAAACCTCAATATTAACATGCCCAATATAATCAAAACCGCTCAACAGAAGCTGGGCATTGATGACTTAGATAATATTATTGACCCAGGTTTCGTTGCTTCTATGGAAGAGCGTCTTATAGCGGCAATGAATAAGGGCGACGGGGCTATTGACGACGTATTCGCATCTCTTAATAGAGAGATGAAAGAGCATATTCAGAAATCAATTGACGCAGATTTCGAGAACATGATTAACGAGTTAGAAGCCTTCGGGACTACTACTGGTACAAATGCCTACAAAGATGTATGGGCTAGTTTGGTTGACGAACAATATGCTACTTCTTATAGACATTCGCTAGATACAAATAGGATTGCAGAAGATATTAGAAGGGGAACTGACCCTGCGGTTGCTAACTTGAGATGGCGCAAATTCTTTTCCGAATCCAAAGAATACTATGGGAAGTTTTGGTCAAGGCAAGAAAGCAAGTTTAGAAAGTTGGCAAAGGTTGTAGATGATGGTAATGGTGAAGCAATCCTTAATAATTTCCGTGATGTACGTAGAACTTGGAAGGGTTTTTATAATACGAGAGAAAAGTTATGGAATGCGTACAGTGATGCCAAGATAGCCGGAAAAGTTCCAAGGAAATCAGTACAAGTTATACAAGATGAATTAGATGAGCTTTACGAAGCGGCCTGGAGATTTGAAGACATAGCCACACGCCAAATAGATGACACTTTGGCGAATATGTACTCCGATCCTGCCCAACAAGAATTATTCAGAGCAACTCGACGAAGTATTGCGGATTTACGAAAAGACGATAAGATTGCGGTGGCTGACTTCCGCAGGACACTCAGGGATGCACCTCAAGACGCTATTGAGGATTTGTACCAGGATTTTTGGCAACAAAGAAATACCCGACATGGGGCTATATGGCAGAAAGAGCGTGATGCTATGGCTGCTTTAGAGAGAAGTCAACCCGCCACAAGGTCTTTCGATAATGTGGTTCAAAAAACAAGAGCCGAGCAAGCTGTCAGATTGGAGGAAGTTCGCAAAACAATTGATGAAACGATAGTTGCTGTTAGAAAGGCTAATCCAGATGCCAACCCAGAGAGGTTAGCAGAACTTATCGAGGATGAAGTAGCCTCTCTGGGTATAAGCAATGATCTTATCGAACAAGCACTTGCACCAACCGGAGAGCGTGTTACCGGAACCGAGGCGGTTGATTTGTTTCGTGCAGGAATAAGCGAACAAGCCCCCGTTATAGAACGGGGTGCTGGCGAATCATTACCGTTTATGTCGGACTTCCATCAAACTGTTCCTAGGAGTTTGGAGTTAGGTGTTGGTTTAGAGCAGTTGAGATATAATCGTGCTGCCCCAGCCTTGGATGCTATTCAAGAAAGTGCAAAAGAGATTGCCAATACTGCCCCGCTAAAGTTTACAGATTTGTCAAGTGAAGGACAGAGAGTAGCCAACAACTATGTCCGCCATATTGAAGGGCAGATGAGTGACGTGCGCCTTGCCTCTATGAAGATGGGAGAGTATGGTCGTGATTCTGCGCTTCTGAACTATAATGCGAGAACTAACTTCGATACTTGGCTTGGAACGATAGTCCCCTACGAGTTCTGGATGACACATACTGCTTGGAATTGGGCATTACATACCGTAGATAGAACTGCCGCAACCGCTACATTCCTGCGTTTCAAGAAATTCCTTGACACGGGATTTAGACCGGAGTCAGGTTTTCCATCAAGACTTAAAGGTCATATTAGAGTAAAGGTTCCTTTCCTTCCCGACTGGATGGGTGACGAGGTATTTATAAACCCAATGAACGCCATGCTTCCTATTGATAACTTTACACGCCCGTATGAAGAGTATATGTCACAAGAACGGAGAGATACGGGGATGGCAGAACGTGTCCTTGAAGAGTTATGGAATGATGGACAAATCACTCAAGATGATTATATAGAGGCACTCCAGACCCATTCTGGTGCTACCTGGGAACGTGCGGTTACTTTAGCAAGACAAGATAATACAGAAGAACGACAAAGCACGTGGGATTTTGCTTCCATGCTTCTAAGTCCTCATGCGCCTATTACCTGGGCTTATAACGCAGCCAGAGGTAGAGACATTCAGGAAGGGCCATTCTTGCCTATATCTAGGTCTATTCGTGGTGTAGCAGGACTTATGGGAGTTGATACTAATGATATTCCAGGTTTAAACATCGGGGGGAAGATAAGAGAGTCACTTGGGCTTCACCCGTTTGATAAGTGGGATGACTATAGAGTCAATCGCATGATGGTCAATATGATTTCTCTTGGTGAAGTCATTAACGGAGTTCCAGTTACCATAGAGGATATAAAAAGAGCAATGGTAGAGCAAGAGGGGCCACTATGGGAAGAGGCTAAACGAAGATCATTGCAGGAATACGGGGTTGGGGCAATGGGTTCTACAATAGGTATGCCGATAAAAGCCTACCCGCCTGGAGAAGAAGCAGCAAGAAAGAATTCTGAAATACAAAGGAAAAACTACGAACTTGCTTGGAGATTATATGAGGGTGGCGACCACCAAGCCGTAAATAAGTTTTTGGAAACAAATCCAGAATACGAGGCTAGACTTGCTTTGTTCAAGACCCCAGAAGTGCGACTTAGGACTTTCTTGGTTGACCAATTATGGGATACCTACAACAACTACCCAAGTCTAAACAAAAGAGAAATACGAGAGCAGTTGGGCGATGATTTTGTAAACTCTGTTCTAAGACCTGAAACCCGCTCAACCAGCAGCCTTCCAGTAGAGCAGATTTCCATGTGGATTAAAATGATGGGGGCTGACCCAATAGGCTCTTTAGGGGATGAAGCAATCGCTCTGAATCTGGCTCCTCCTGAGATAGCAGAAGCAGCCCAGTCGTTTTATGATATTAGAACCCAGAGATACCCCAATTATTTTGAGTTACAGGATGATTATTTCAGATTGAACGAGGGTTCTTCTAGAAGAAAGTATCTTCAAGCTAACCCAGAACTGGCTGCTTACTGGGATTGGCGTAGGGAATTTCTGACAAGAAATCCCTCTATCGCACCTTACCTATCAGACAAACCACCTACATTTGAATCAATAGAACAACTCCAGCAATTTCAAGCAGTATCGTTAGAAGAGTGGAGAAGGAGATTGGGTTCCCCGACATTCAACCAAATACTTGACCTGGTGATAGATGGAGACAACTTAGATGACTTCGCTATTGATAGAATAGAGGCTTTGGGGTTTGGTGTTGACGAGGTTATACAGCAAATAGCCCAAGCAAGCGGGTTATGATTTGCGTTTGTTTCCATTCTAAAAACCCGCTTGCTGGCTTCTCATTATCTTGATAAAATTGAATGGGTCGAGTGCGCCTTTCGCTGTGTTGCATTCAACACAAGCAGGCAATATGTTGTTTACAGTAAATCCCCCCTCTTTGCTTAAAGGAACAAAATGGTCACGATGCTTCCAGGGCGTACCACAATAAACACATTTATGATTGCATGCATCTAGTGTTTCTTGCCATTGTGGGATGGTTAAGCCATGTGGTAGGAGTTTCTTTTTTGCTCGCCTGCGGTGAAATCCCTGATTGACCCTTTCCGGATTTGCTTTTTTCCAGGCCGCTCTGGCCTTATTGACTTTATTCGCATTCTCCTCCCTGTATTTTTTATAGTAAGCCGAGATTCTCTTTTTATTAGCGGCTTGATAAACCTTTCTGTACCGTTTTATATGTGAGTTATTTTTCTTTCTGTATAATGCCCTTATTTCAGGACAGGCTTTGTTTTTGGCTCTTGCTTTCGCCAATATAACATCTTGATTTTTATAATACCATCTTTTCTTGCGTGCAGCTATACTATCTTTATTGGCTTCTCTATATTTTTTGGTGCAGGACTTGCAAGAATAATGATAGCCGTCTCTTCTGGTTTTGTCTTTATGGTAATCTGTGATTTCTTTTGACTCTTTGCATGTTGCACACGTTTTCATATACTTATTATACCACAAGAAGTTTGCGTTGTGAAACGATTTGTGGTAAGATACTAACATGGGGTATGGTGTTTTAGTGAAAGAGATTTCTAGGTGTTGAGAGCATTTTCATAAGACTATGTTTTTTCACTAGATAAAACTGGGAATTAACCCATTCCCCATCAGAACTTTAAAAAAGGAGAAAAGAATAATGAATAGCAATGTGGAGAGCGACCAACCTAATACGGAGGCGGTGAATCAGGCAGATGCACAACCTTCAAGTCAGGGCGGTGTCCAGCAATCTTCGCAACCGAACACTTCGGGTGAATTTGTTTCAAAATCAGATTTTGACAAGTCATTGAAGAGGATTGAAGCCCTTATTAGCGGAGTTCAAGGCGATAAAGACCGTTTAGGAAACCGCAATGAAAAAGAAATAAGCGAAATCAAAACTGTATTGGAGCAAGTTGGAAAGTGGGATTTGAGTCCCGACCAAAAAGCCGAACTTGGTGAGATGAGAAAATCAAACGAGTTCGAGGAATTTAAGGAAGAGATAAAAGACCTACTGATTTCTACTGGAACTGCGCCTGCCGGCCCAGCCCAGCAGACAACCGATGAGTTCCTGACTATTATTAGTGAGGCAGAACTTGATCCAAACGACCCAGAGGTAATAGCCTTGGCCCAGCAACACGCTGGCAATAGGATTGCTTTTGGAATCGCATTGGGAAGAAAAAGTGCTGCCACCTCAACCCTGCCCCTCCCTACAGCACCAACTACACCAGCGGGCATGGGAAGTCCTCCTCCTGAAACTGAAAAACAGTTGACGGAAGAGTTTATCAAAAAAGGCGGAGAAGCCCTTACTGCGGGGAAAAACGAACTATACAAACAACTGAAAGAACAGTATAGAAACTTGGGTGTTCAGGTAGATTATATCCAATGGGACGTAAAGCCTGAGTACTAAATCTCGCATGGGGGCAACTTAAGGAGAAAAAATAATGGCTACCATTTCAGGTAGAATGGACAGTTATGATAATACTGTCCCTAGAAAGCGCACGGTAACAGATAAAATTCTGTTAGTGGACGTTTTTGAACGAAAGACCATTGATGCACTTGGTCTTGACAACTCAAACAAATTTAGGTTCGTGAACGAGCCAAACCGAATTTACGAGTGGTTAGAGGACTTGTATGTTACTGATACTGACACCCTAACTGGTTCGGGTGGCATGACAGGTGATTCGACGACTACAACCTGTCTCGTAACCACACCTGCAATCTATAACAAGGGCGATGTTCTCTTGATTGACTTAGAGTTGGTGTGGGTTGCGTCAATTTCAAGTTCGGAATTAACCGTTGTTCGTGACTATGGTGGAACACAGGCTACACACGCTAATTCAACCACCGTGTCCATTGTGTCTGTAGCGAGACTTGAGGGTGCTGACGCTGACGATTCACCGTCAACCGCAGTTACCAGTACGTCAAATGCTTCGCAGATTTTACAGCGCACGATTGATGTATCACGATCTGACCAACTGTTTCCCAACTATGGCATTTCTGATATTGTTGACTATTTCACCCAGAAGAAAATGGATGAGATGGTGAAAATGTTAGATAAGCTCCCGTATCGTGGAGTTCGCAATGCGGGCAGTAGCGCACACTCAAGTGGACGCTCGGCAGGTGGGTGGGATGTGTTCATCACTACTAACCTAAAAGCTGCTGGTTCTGTAGACTTAGTTCGTGACCACATTGATGACCAAGTTGAGAACATTTACAACGCAGGCGGTTCACCAGATGCGCTATTTTGCGGCACATTCCAGCAACGACGTTTGAATGCTCTTTATGAAGGGTTCATTCGGACGGAACGCATGGAAAAGACTGGTGGTAACCGGATTGAATGGTTAGAACACCCCATCGGTGGACGACCTATTCAAATCATCGTATCCCGAAACTGCCCAACAGATAAGGTTTACTTGATTGATAGACGGCACTCTGGCTACCTTACCATTGACCCATTCTTTGTTGAACCCCTGGCGCAAGCTGGCGATGCAGACAAGTTCCAAGTTGTAGGAGAGTATGGTTTTGTTGTGGCGTTTGAGAAATCACACGCTATTATCAGTGGTCTTACCACAAGCTAAAGGAGGATTATAATGGTTGTTTCTAGTTCAGCATTTTATGTAATACCTCCGAGTGCTGCTACGTCAAGTTCTATGGAGAGTGAAAAAGTCCCCTGGATTATTTGGGGACTTGGAACTCCAAATGGCGATGAGGAAATGTGGGTCAAAGCTAATAAAGGCTCGCTCTATCTTCAAGTTGATGCAGGCGACGATGAATCGCATATCTGGATGAAAGTGGACGAGGGTGGCGACAACAATGACTGGGAGCGAATTTGGGTAAGGGAAGTTTCTCCTGTCAGAACCGATGCTTCATACTCTTACGGGATGAATGTTGATTCTGATTTGTTCTTCACTGGTGGGGCTGCCACTAAGTCTTATCTTATGCAACTTGCTGGTGATAGGACTTTGGGCAATGCCGCTACTGGCGATAGCAATGACGCTTATCTCAAAATAGCGGGTAGTAACTACGCAGCTAACGATGCCAATTTCATTCTGCGAGGATTGAATATCGGTATCACTAACCGTTCTGGTGGAGTAATGGGGCGGTTAGAAAACTCTATGGGAGTTCAGAACAAATCTGGTGGTGTGGTTGATGTACTTTTCGGAGCCACTATCATCTCAGAGAACTACGGAACCGTAGACACTGATGGGATGGCCTGTGACTTCATTAACCGTGACGAGAATGATACAAGTCGTGGTTATGCTGGGGTTATCAGGCTTCGCAACGATGATCGCTCTAGCCAATCTGCTCTGGATAGCGCAATTGATATTGACAGCCATGGTTCTAGCGGTGGCTATGATACATTGATTGATGCTACCGGTGCTACTCTTACGGAGTATGACTCCGGCACTCAGGTTGTGTTGATGACATTCAAGGACGCTGCCGGAACCACTCAGTATTTGATACATGATACTAATACGGCTACCGTCTTGGAGGTCGCTACCAGCGTATCGTAATGGAACTCGAATACTTACAAAACCAACTGGTTGTTCTTAGGGAACAATGGAAAAGTCAATTCGGAACACTAATGTCAATAGAGGGGGCAATAGAGTTTTGTGAGCATTTGATAAAAAAGATGAAAGAGGGGGGTGAAAATCCCCCCTCTGAGGAAGAAGATGGCATTCAATCCAGCAACTAGCGAAGTGCCAACATCTATTGGTGTTATATACATAAGGCTTACCAACGAGATATGACAAGTCTAAGAAACAAAGCAGAAGACGAGATCTTACCGCAGGAGTGATTGTGAAAAAAAGGAAGAAACCCCGCAAGGGAAAGTACAAACCCGTTATAGAACGGCTTTCGGGGAAAATTCCACAAGAGACAAAAGTCACGAAATACTCAAAAGGGGAAACAAAAGAGAGAACGATACAGTTAAATCTTCGTTCAGAACCTCTTGTATGGGGATTTCCGATGGACGAGGTTCTATTCTCGAAGTTCTTTACCAATCTACCTAACCTTAACATAATGCCTTGGGATGCAATAATCACTACCGAAAGCACGTACCTCCCAGATGCAAGGAATATGATACATACGGCGTTTATTAATTCTGATCCAGCTAATAATTGGTTAGCGATGATTGATAGCGACGTACTCATTCCTCCCTGGACAATAGACACACTGATGAAATACGACAAGCCTCTGTCTGGGGGATGGTACAAGCACAAGGTAGCAGAAGACGGAATGTATAATCCAGTAGTTTATGATTATCTAAAGTCCGAGGAAGACGACAGGGGCTGGGATGTAAACTGGTATAAACGAAGAAAGTACCCCTCAGAAGGGTTAGAAAGGGTTGATGCTTTAGGCGCAGGATGCTTGCTAATGAGGCGAGACTTAGCCGAGGCGTTAGGTGAAAGACCTTATGATATGAATGCGGGTGGAGAAGACATGGTTTTATGCAAGAAAGTGTATGATTTAGGATTTGACATTCACGTAGATTGGAGTTTAGCTTGCGCCCATATAGGCGTGAGTTATGTATAGGAGAATTAAATGACACACAAAAGAGGACACAACCCAATGGCGAGGAGAAAACAAAGGATGTTGTCTGGGAGAGGTTCTCGCCAGAGAAGGAACTTTAGGCCATCAGGAAGAGGTTTCGGGAGGGTGGGAACTAGAGGCGCATTCAAACTGTTTACAAAGACATCACTTAGTCCTTCCCAAAGCGCAGCTAGGGCAACAGGCCCATCGGTAAAACCAACCTTTTTCAAGAGGCTTAGAAGGGAAAATCTTTTGCGAAGAGGCATAGACCCGTTCTTTGGGTAGGAGGTTAATATGGCAGGCGCATACGAAAAATTTAATGTAACGAGACTTGCTGCGACTGGTGTTATTGTCGCAAACGCTACGAATTTATGGGGCGTGTTACTTACAGCCCCAACAAACGACGCAGATATAAAAATTTACGATGACCCTGATTCAGCGAACGGAACTGTATTATTGGATGTATCTGTGTTGAACGGTTCGAGCTTTTTTCTTAACCTGAAGGACATCGGAGGCAGGGGTGCATTGACGGGATTGTGGGGAGTTCTAACAGGAACTAATGCGGTAGCGTATATTTGGTATAGCAAATAAATGCCAATACTTGAACGCATTCTGGTAATGCAGAATGCCGCCACTGGCACTGGCAACGGCACTGTTTTGATGTGTGAGGGTTACGCCTTTGCATCATTCCAGTTATCCGGTACATTTTCAGCTACGATAACATTTGAGGTTACTGTTGATGAAACAAACTGGATAGAGGTTCAAGCAAAGAACGAGAATGACGGGAGTATATCGACTACTGCTACAGCAGAAGGGATATACTCTTTTTACGTGGCGGGATACGCTAGGGCTAGAGCCAGGATTTCACTGTACGGGTCTGGTTCTGTTACCGTAACAGCTAAAGGCACGTATCTAGCACCTGGCATAGCATTAAATGACGTAGAGTTATCTGTTGGAGATGTCAATATTGGGGATGTTGATATTGCTTCTCAGCCTACGGTGGCATTATCAAGGAAAGTTTCCCCTGTTGGTGGGGCTGAAACCGTGGATGCATCAGGTACAGGACAACCGCTGGTGGGGGTTTCCACAGACGCACAAATGCTGTTTGTTCAAGCTAAAAGCGGGAACACTGGTGCGGTTTACTTTGGGGATAGCGCAGTAGATAAGACAAGTTCAAAACAAACCACCCTACTCCAATCACAGGCTATTACTGTGAGTGTAGACGGTGGGTACAAATTAGATATTAATGAGTTTTTTATTGACGCAGATAATAACGATGATGGCGTGGACTTCCTGTACCTATGAGTAAAATAATATTTCAGCCTAACGGCCACTTTAATATAAATGGGATTGACGTTCATCCTGGTTCTGATGTCGATGCTGATTTAATAACAGTGGACGTTACTGGTGGGCCTGTTTTTAAGTGGGATGAGAGCGAGAGTTCTTTCAGCTTTAACGCAGGATTGCGAATTCAGCCTATCACAGATTCGGTTACGGCTGTTCAAATCTTGGATTCAAATGGTGGAACACCAGTCTTTAATGTAGATACTGTGAATGAAAGGGTGGGGATTAGGATTGCAAGTCCAGAGTCTCCACTTCATGTTTCATCTGGCAGCGATGCTACAGGAACACTAATCCACCATATAAAGGTTGAGAGGCCGTCAGCGGGTATGGGAAACCTTGCGGGAGTATTGCTTTCTTTGAGGTCACAAAACCTAGGAAAAGGATATATCGGTTTTAGAAGAACAGGTAATTTTGGCACAGGCGCACTTGTTTTTTGTAATGATGGAGGTTTAGATGATGTAGGAGTTACCCGTGATAATGAAGTAATGAGAATATCATCCGCAGGTGATGTCGGAATAGGCACTAACGCCCCCGCAGGAAGACTTCATGTCACAGGCACAGTGGATGATGAGCAACTCATAGTCCAAGCCCACTCTACACAGAACGCTAATGTATTTGAGATACAAAAAAGCGATGCGACTCCTCTGGTTGTAGTAGATGGTGTTGGTAAGGTGGGGATAGGGACGGCAACGCCACAAGCTGGTTTACATTATCAAGGAGATATTCTTTATCTGA
>SDBV01004602.1_pt1 | contig 19751 bp, 19 predicted proteins | sample 2277081 | NCBI WGS metagenome assembly SDBV01 (sample SAMN10402039, study PRJNA504765) | marine sediment metagenome | isolation source: marine sediment core GS10_PC15, 223 cmbsf | place: Arctic Ocean: Southern Knipovich Ridge | collected 2010
TGCGAAATCCCACCAGGCACCCCCTCGGAAAACCTAAAAGCGCTCTGCGAACCAGTACCGTATCGCCAGTAAAGCCGCATGCCTTCCCCATCGATATGGCGTGTAATTAGTTTCTGTTGCGGAAAGGATGTGTTGTCCCGGAGGAACATCTGATAATAGCCCAGCAATTTATTGCTGGGATGCGGAAACAGAAAATGGAAGTCCCGGAGGGACGGCTGAAAATGGTTCTATTTGCTTGTGCCATGGCCGTTTCAGCCGTCCCTCCGGGACTGAAGAATTTATGTGTCCTTTTCCCACCGTTAAAACGGTGGGCTATTATCGGTTGTCCCTCCGGGACTTGCGCAACAGGAACTAATCAGAAATGTCTGGTTGTAGCTTGTAGGTAACGAGCAAATGTTCACGGTTTAGATGCTCATTGCGCTCCCAGGTATTCGAGATAGGTGAAGTAGGCGCCGCCGGTTTCGCCCTTGGCATTCGTCAGGAAGGTCTCGAGCGATGTATCTCCGGCGGGTAGATCCGTATCGAAGGTTACTGACACAGCTCCCTTTTTGACCGGCGCGTTTTTCTCAAGTCCGGCAATCTTTATTCGGGCGGTTTCCGCGTTGATCGCTTTGTTCGCTTCCAAGGGGTACTGACACAGCGTGATCCTGTATCTTCCCGACCTTTCCACCTTGAGCATCAAGGGCCCTGTTACCCTGGCCGGTTTGCTGATTTTTAAGGGCGGATTGCCAACGGGCATATACCAGTCCTGCGAGGTGAGCGTCACCGGATTCTCGGCAGGATTACCCACATGAATGCGAACCGGACGCATGCGGGGCGACACTTCTTTCCACCAGGATTCATAACGAGCGCGCAGTCGTTGTACGACCTCCGGGTTCTCACTTGCGACGTTTCTGCTTTGGCTCGGGTCCGCCTCGATATCGAAAAGCAGTTCCCCATCCACCAGGCGCCAGTCTTCGGTCATAACGGCGGAGTCCGTCCACATTTCCGGTACATAAGTGAAGCCGTTTCCGCCTTGATACTGCAACACCAACTCGCGCTCCGGCCATCCGCTTTCGCCATTCAACAGAGGCGCGAGTGAACGTCCGTCGAAGTCCACATCAGGATTCTTGAGTCCGCACAGTTCAATCAGCGTCGGGAGAATATCGTAGCCAGCGGCTAACTGCGGGATGTCGCGTCCGCCGGTCAACCCGCCTTCTGGCCAGTAGAAGAAACACGGCACACGGTGGCCACCATCGTAAACGGAGGCCTTCCGGCCGCGCAATCCGGCATTGTATCCCATGCCTTCCGCCGGCAGAGCGTCCGTATCCATCTCCACACCGCATGAGGTTCCATTGTCGGTCATGAAAATCAGGATAGTGTTGTCTTCTATCCCCCACTCCTTCAACTTCTTGCGCAACGCGGCCACATTATCGTCAATGTTAGCGATCATGCCGTAGAAGTTGGCTGCCTGCCCGTCTTTCCAGGTGGCGGAATTCTTGTATGGCGCGGCATACTCCTGAGCAACCCGAAACGGGCTGTGCGGCGCGTTAGTTGGCACGTAGGCGAAGAACGGTTTCTTTTCCCTGGCCTTTTCCTCAATAAAATCGAGCGCGCCCTTGAACCACACATCCGTGCAGTAGCCCTCAAACTTCTCAAACTTACCGTTGTGTTCGTAGGTGTCGTCAAAGTAGTCATTGCCCCAATAATCGGAAAGCTGGCCCACGCCGCCGCAGCGATGCCATAAAGTCGTCTGGAAACCGCGGTCCTGCGGCCGGTGGGGATAGTTGTCCCCCAGGTGCCACTTTCCGAAGATACCCGTAGCGTAACCGCTATCCCGAAACACCTCCGCCATGGTGACTTCGTCGGTATGCATCATGGTGCGTCCGGAACTTGTGCGGTAAGCGCCAGTTCGCGTTGCACAACGCCCCGTCATCAATGATGCGCGTGTCGGTGTGCAAAATGAATTCACGTGCAAATCGGTGAAACGGATCGATTCGTCGTGCAACTTATCAAGAGCGGGCGTCTTCAGTATAGGGTTCCCGTGGCACCCCAAATCGCCATAACCCTGATCGTCTGTCAGTATTAAGATGACGTTTGGTTGCGCCGCTTGTGCCGCCAGTGACAGTAAGATTGATACAGCAATTATGAAGGATGTCCTTTTGATCTTATGCATTTCACTCTCCGTGTGCGACTTCGTGAAAGGAGAGCGAATTGTATCACTGATTCGGATTGGATAGCTATCGCACAGTGAGCGATTGCCTTGCTTGGCTGAAGCATTTGTGTCAAAATCGCTACTGTTGAGGACATGGTTTTTGGATGAAGAGATCTCTCTCTTCGGTTCGAGATGACATTTTGGTTGGGAGTGTTGTATGCGAATTCTTGTAATGGGGGCGGGGGCGGTTGGAAGCGTTGTCGGTGGGTTTATGGCCAAGGTGGGTCATGAGGTCACCTTGCTGGGACGCGAAGGCCATATGTCTGCTATCCATGACAAAGGATTGGGGATTTCGGGTATCTGGGGAGAACATCTGGTAACTGATTTGGGAACCATTACTGATCCTAAGAGCCTATCTGCCAACTGTTTAGACCTTATAGTGATCACTGTCAAGTCCTTTGATACGGTTAAGGCGGTCGAGGCTGTAAAACCGCTCATTGGCGATGGAACGCTTGTCTGTTCATACCAAAACGGCCTTGGCAACACGGAAGCTATAGCCGACATTATCGGACGGGAACGAACAGTCACTGCCAGGTTGATTTATGGCGTGAAAGTCACCAAACCTGGCTGCGTGGAAGTTGACGTGATAGCTAAACCGACCGCAATCGGCGTTTACGATGGCCACGCGCCCGCCGAGAAAGCCAGAGAAATTGCTGAAGCCATGGACGAGGCAGGCCTGCCTACGGTGTACAGCGACTCGATTCTGACGGACATCTGGGAGAAGGTCGCGTATAATTCCGCTTTGAATCCTTTGTCGGCTTTGCTCGATGTGGCCTACGGCCAACTGACTGAAAACCCACATACGCGAGACCTGATGCGGCAGGTTCTGGAAGAACTTTACGCAGTAGGTGCAGCCATGGGAGTTGCCCTTAAACCCGCCACCTGCGATGAGTATTTCGACCTGTTCTTGAACAAACTTGTTCCGCCCACGGCCGCCCACTACGCCAGCATGCACGCCGATTTCCAGAACCGCCGCAGAACCGAAATCGACGCCCTGAACGGAGCGGTTGCGAGCTTCGGCGACAAACACGGCGTTCCGTGTCCAGTAAACGCGGCCCTGACTCAGATGGTGCGTGCGCGTGAATTTGGATACGGCATAGCGTGACCGGGCATAATCGTGTATCATGGACGACTCGGCCTGCTTCGACATGTGTGTTTTCAATAACTAGTTTCTGTTGCGGAAAGGTTGTTTTGTCCTGGAGGGACATTTGGTAATAGCCCAGCAATTTATTGCTGGGATCCCGAGATAGAAAATGGAAGTCCCGTAGGGACGGCTGAAAGGGTAAGCACTTATTGGTTCCATGGCCGTTTCAGCCGTCCCTCCGGGACTGGAAAAGAGATGTGTTTTTCCCCACCGTTGAAACGGTGGGCTATTACCAGTAGTCCCTCCGGGACTTCCGCAACAGAAACTAACCGACGAGATTTGTGGGGGAACAATTATGAAACGCCGTTCTTTTCTTAAGACAGTGGCATCCGGTGCCGCGGCATTTTGCGCAACGGGGGCTGTTGGACCGCTCTTTGCCGCGCAGAAGAAGAAACTCAATTTCATTTTCATACTCGTGGACGACTATGGATGGACGGATGCGGGTTGTTATGGCAGCGACCTGTACGAGACGCCAAACATCGACAGGCTCGCAAAGCAGGGCGTCAAGTTCACTAACGGCTATTCTGCGTGTACCGTATGTTCGCCGACGCGTGCGTCAGTGATGACGGGTAAGTATCCGGCGCGATTGCACATCACTGACTGGATCCAAGGCCATAAGCGCCCACGCGCGAAACTTTCGGTGCCGGACTGGACGATGTATCTGCCTCATGAGGAGGAAACAATCGCGGAAGCCATGAAAGCGGCCGGCTACGCCACGTGCCATATCGGCAAATGGCATTTGGGCAACGAGGAATATCATCCTGACAAGCAGGGATTCGACCATAACATAGGCGGATATCATCGCGGCCAGCCGCCAAGTTATTTCAGTCCATACAAGATTCCGACTTTGGAAGAAGGACCCGATGGGGAGTACCTGACGGACAGGGAGGCGGCGGAGGCCTGCAAATTCGTCGCGGACAACAAGGACAATCCTTTCTTCCTTTACTTGCCGCATTATGCAGTCCACACGCCCTTGCAGGCTAAGAAAGAAATGATCGAGGAGTACAAGAAAAAGATTAAGCCGGGCATGCGACATACGAATCCCATTTATGCGTCGATGGTGACATCGGTTGATGACAGCCTTGGCCGCATTATGGAGACGTTGGAAAAAGAGGGGCTGGCGGACAACACGGTAATCTTTTTCACAGGCGACAATGGCGGTCTGTTGAAAAGGTCCACGGTCAACATTCCGTTGCGCGCCGGAAAAGGTTCATCCTATGAAGGCGGCGTGCGCGTACCCTTGCTAGTGAAATGGCCGGGCGTTACTAAGGCGGGATCGGTCTGCGACGAACCGGTAATCTCGCCGGACTTCTATCCGACCATACTCGAAATGGCTAATGTGAAAGGTAAAAGGAAACACAACGCCAACGTTGATGGCGAAAGCATTGTTCCGGTGTTGAAGGATACAACAGCTACTCTGAAGCGAGACAACATATTCTTCCATTACCCGCATTACCATCCTGGCGGGGCAACGCCGTACGGCGCGGTGCGTGCGAGAGACTGGAAACTTATAGAGTTCTACGAAGACATGCACGTCGAATTGTACAATCTCAAAGAAGATATCGGAGAGACTACCGATTTGGCCGCAAAATTACCTGAGAAGGCGCGCGAACTTCGCAAAGTACTTCATGATTGGCGTGCGGACGTGGGAGCGCAAATGCCCACGGCAAATCCCAATTACCAACCCAAAGAAAATGACCGGCAACTGAAGGAACTCGAGGCAAAACGCAATCGAAACACCCAGAAACAGAGGCAGAACAGTAAATGAACAGACGCATTGCCCAAAACACGGGTACGGCTCGGTTTTCATTTGCAAAAGGGATACGTTGTGTGTAATGTTATTGGCAATACAGGTCACAACACATCTTAATTTGGAGACAACATGATGCATGAAAAATTCCATACCGGACATCGATGGCACACCGCCCTATCGTTATCGGGTGGCGTGGCGCATCTTGTTGATTTGTCCTAACTAAGGTCGTGTCTCTTTTGCCATTTCGTTATTAAATCAGCCGTGGGCTGATATGTTTGCATTCCGGGAGAGTAGTCCGAATGAAATTGAGTGATATTGCGAAGTTTGATGATAAAGGTCTCATTGTTGCCGTTATTCAGCATCATGAAACCGGCCAGGTCTTGATGCTTGGATACATGAATGAGGAGTCCTTGGCTATCACGATGCGGGACAAGAAGGCGTGCTTCTGGTCTCGTTCGCGCCAACAACTGTGGCTCAAAGGGGAGACTTCGGGCAATGTTTTGAACGTTGTGGAGATCCGCACGGATTGCGATGCGGACGCGTTGTTGATCAAATGTGATCCGGTGGGACCCACGTGCCACACAAATGAGACCAGTTGTTTCTATAGACTTGTTGATTTTGACGATACCGTTACGCTGTCTGGAGACGGCGTTGCGAAAGAATAAAGGGAACAGGCCCGCTTAGCCGCGTGCTTGGCGAGTGAGATGTTCCCTGGGAGGGACAAATGATACGCCCTAGTTTAGAAGAATTCAGGAAGATCGCGCGGCCAGGTGCGCTTGTTCCGGTGTATGAGGAGATAATAGCGGACCTTGAGACGCCTGTCTCCGCATATATGAAAGTGTCGAGAGGACACCAATTTGCTTTCCTGTTGGAAAGTGTGGAGAAAGCAGACAGGATTGGCCAGTATTCGTTTATTGGAGCGAATCCATCCGTTGTGTTTAAATCCAAGGGTAAAATCGTCACCATCGAGCGCAATGGCCACTCTGGAACCTTCGAGTCGGACTATCCTCTTGGTGAATTGAAGAAGTTGATGGCTGAATTCTCGCCTGTTCCTGTCGAGGGTGTGCCGGAATTCCACGGCGGGGCCGTAGGCTATATGTCCTATGACGGCGTGAGATTCTTTGAAGTGTTGCCCGATGAAAACCCCGACCCGCTGGACTTGCCTGAGTTGTATTTCATGATCACTGACACCATTCTGATTTTTGATCATGTAAACAACGTGCTCAAGGTAGTATCGAACGTCCATGTTCAAGGCGGTGCGGAAGCGGCCTATAACGAGGCGGTGCGCAAGATTGGCGATTTGGTGAACACCTTGAGAAAGCCGCTTGTAGTCAGCACCGAGCGTGTGCAATCGGGTGAACTCGACAGTACAATCGAATCGAATTTCACGCGGGAAGAATTCTGTGAGATCGTGAGGCGTGCCAAGGAATACATATGCGCGGGAGACGTATTTCAGGTGGTTCTGTCGCAACGTTTTTCCAGGGAAGTGTACGCGAGTCCCGTCAGTTTGTACCGCGCACTGAGATGCATAAACCCATCGCCTTACATGACGCTTGTACAGTTCCCGGATGTTTGTCTGATTGGTTCGAGTCCGGAGGTAATGACGCAAGTGCAGGGCGAACGTTGCATGGTGCGTCCTATAGCGGGCACGCGTCCACGCGGGGAAACCACGGAAAAGGACCTTACATTTGAAAAGGAGCTGCTTGCTGATGAAAAGGAATGCGCCGAGCACATCATGCTGGTGGACCTTGGACGCAACGATATAGGGCGGGTGTGTAAGGTCGGGTCGGTAAGGCCAAGCCAGCTCAAGAAGATTGAAAAATACTCACACGTAATGCACATCGTGAGCGAAGTGGAAGGTGTTCTTAAAGAGGGCGAAGACTCGTACTCGGCCTTGCGCGCAACTTTTCCCATGGGAACCGTTAGCGGGGCACCGAAGATTCGCGCCATGGAGATAATCGACGAGCTTGAAAATGTTCGGCGGGGACCCTATGCCGGCGGTTGCGGTTACATCAGCTTTTCCGGTGACATGGATACGTGTATCATCATACGCACGATTGTTTTGAAGGACGGTGTGGCACATTTGCAGGCCGGCGCCGGAATTGTGTACGACAGCGATCCAGACAGAGAATATGACGAGACGTTGAGCAAGGCCGAGGCATTGTTCAAGGCGGTAGAACTTGCGGAGAAAGGATTGGAGCCATGATAGTCCTCATAGACAACTACGATTCTTTCACATACAATCTCGTGCAGTACATAGGAGAATTTGAACCCGATATTAAAGTTTATCGGAATGACGCAATTGACGTTGAAGGCATACGCAGCCTCAAACCGGACCACATAGTAATTTCGCCTGGGCCGTGTACGCCTAAGGAGGCGGGTATTTCGATACAGGTTGCCGCTGAATTGGGTCCCGAAATTCCAATGCTGGGCGTTTGCCTGGGACACCAAAGCATCGGCGCGGCCTTCGGGGCGGAGATAGTGCGTGCCGACAGGATTATGCATGGAAAGGTATGTTCGATAACGCATTCGGGAAACAAGATATTTGAGGGTGTCGAGTCACCGTTTGTTGCAACACGTTATCACTCACTTATTGTGAAACGTGACACGTGTCCTGATATACTGGAGATAATTGCCGAAACCGAAGCGGGTGAAATAATGGCCTTGGCGCATAAGGAGCACCCGATATGGGGCCTTCAATTTCATCCTGAAAGTATACTTACGGATTGCGGTAAACGGATATTGAAAAATTTTGTTTCATTTGCAAAGTAGGCGAAAGCACCAAAATATAACCAGAAATTGCGGTGAAGCCGAACAGAGGAAGTTGTTTGACATTGCGTCTTTCATGTGCTAGATTATGCACATCACTTAAGTTCAGTAACCAGTAGGGGTAACGGGGTTTATGGCACCGAGTAAAAAACAGCAGAAAACGATTGATGAGTTAGGCCGTCGTGTTGCCATGTGCAAAGAGTTCATGAACGATTGGCTTCTGTTCAATCAGGTACTTAGCGCCTACCCTAGTCCGGGCGCGAACAAAGCGGATCTTGAAAACAAGTTTCTGAAGATTAAGAGCAAGGTTGCCCGCGAACATAAAGTCCTGCAGGATGCTCTTATGTCCGATTATCACATTGACGCAAACACAATGAACATTATTGCGCAGTCGACCAGTTTGGAAAGTATATACACGCAGTCGGAAGTGGCCGTAAAGAAACTTCAGGCCGAGTGGCACAGGGCGTTTATTTCCATTAATGAAACTCTGGGCGGTGTCGAAGATAAAAGGGCCAGGGCAGAGGCGGGTGAAAAAGTATTTCTGGGTGCGGCAGGCCAGGAAGCAGGCGGCGGCGGAATGTCTGAGCAGACAAAGAAAACCATTATCATTCTTGTGGTTGTGGCGATAATAGCAGGTATAATGATTGGTGTGCCTCAAATCCGCAATATGTATGTAGGCGCGTTCAATGACCTTTTTAATAAATAATAGAGTTTTTTTGTGTGAAGATGCCTAGAAACTTTTAGTTTGCATGGCTTGGGTTTATTAGAGATAGTTGTGAAAGGATAGCGCGTGACTAAGAGAGAACTTGTAATTGCTGTGGCTGAAAATCTCAGGTACACTCAGAATGAAGTGTCGAGTGTAGTGCAGACCACTCTTGACGCAATTGCGCAATCTTTGGCTCAAGGTAAGCGTTTAGAGATACGCAATTTTGGCGTTTTTGAAGTTAAGAAGCGCGATTCCAGGATCGGACGCAATCCGCGAACTGGCGAGGAAGTACCGATTTCGGAAAAGCGGGTAGCTACGTTTAAGCCAGGCAAAGCCTTGCGCGAAATAGTGCAGAATTCAAGCGCCCCATCCGCACTTGGTAAAAGTCTCGACTCGCCAGACGGGCAAGGCGATGGTACTGACTCCTCAGAATGACCCTTGCGCTTTCTCCCCGGAAGCTTGCTGCATAACCGCTTGCGCCTGAGCCATGGAAGCATTGCTTTTACTCAAATATTTACCATGAAAAGAGGGTGGCCTTTTGTCCAAAAACGAAGCCCGAATGACATTCACCGAGCACCTTGCCGAATTGAGAACGCGAATCATCCGTTCCGCGATCGCTATCATGGTCGGTTTCGCCATTTCATATTTCCTGTCCGATTACATCTTCAAGGCGCTTCAGAGACCTCTACAACCTTTGAGACTAATTGTCGAGAAGGAAGAAGAGGAAAAACTCGCCGCTGAAAAAACCGCTTGGAAAACCATTGCGCCCTTGGATCCCGCGTACTTGAATGGATTCATGATCTGCTACTCCTTCGAGGACGAAGACTTTCGCCTCATTTCGCCCCCGTTGTCCACTGTCGAGGAGGCCGGAATAATGGAGAAGGAGAAAGATGAGGAGAAGGGTCCGTGGACCGTACTTAACCCCTTTGAACCCATTTTGATGAAACTGAAACTTGCTGGCTACGGCGGTCTGACATTCGCATTCCCGATAATACTCTATCAAATCTGTGCGTTTATTTTCCCAGGCCTTAAAAAGCGCGAGAAAAAGGCCGCGCAATTTCTAATCGGCGGATGCGGGATATTGGCCATCGCCGGAGTCATGGTTGCCTACTTCCTCGTCTTTCCTTTGGTTGTGCCGTATTTGTCGAACTTCGTACCCGAGGGTGTGAGCGTACAATACCGAATGCGCGAGACCGTGAACCTTATAGTCAAAGGCTTGCTCGCTTTTGCCGCCGCGTTCCAGTTCCCCATGGTTGTTTTTGTGCTCGTGTATATGGACCTGTTATCGCCAGCCACACTCAAAAAGTACAGGCGCGTAGCCATAGTGGGAATGGCAGTTGGCGCGGCAATTCTGACGCCGCCCGACCCTCTTTCAATGATTATGATGTGTTTGCCGCTTATGGTATTATATGAATTGAGCATCTTGGGCTCTTACATCATAATAAAGATGAAGAAGAAATCGGCCGAAGCTGAATCCTAATCTGTATTGTTTTTTTATAAGGAAGACCAATCGTAATGTTCGGTAGTATTGGAATGTTTGAGATGGTGATCATTGCAGGCATTGCCTTGGTGATCATCGGTCCGGAAAAATTCCCGGAATTCACAAAGGTGGTTTTGCGCACCGTGCGTGACCTTCGTGGATACGTGAACGACGTAAAGAAGGACTTGGCTGACGAGTTGAAGCCTGTTCAGAGGGAAATCGAGGACTTGTCCAGATACAATCCCGAGGATTACGTTGAAAAACTGATCGACGACGTGACAAAAGACGACGAAGACGACGAAGAAGGCGATTCGGAAAAGACTGAGGACGATTACGCCGAGCACGATCATAGCAATGATGCCTATAACGAAGATTATAGCTATGAAAGCGAATACGAAGATTCAGTATCTGGGGACGCAGATGCCGGTGGCGTAGAGGAAGCGGTAAGTAAAGAAGAACAGGACTCTTCGGAGAATGTGGGCGAGGAAGCAGCAGACGGAGATCCACAAGAAGATGAAACCGACGCTGATGATACAGGTGCTTCTGAAACGGACGTGAACTCGGAAGAACCTGGCGGTGAAGCCGACGAACTTGAAGAGATGCTGTAAACCCTGATCTATGCTTTCTTAGCGACCCATCCCAATGCAGGCAATCACACTATCCCTTTGCTAAGCTGCCTTTTCTTGCGTTCTCGCAGAGCGTTGGCCTTGTAGAATAGCGCAGGATCGATAATCGGATCGTGAAGTCCCTGTGTTTCCACATTCCCGTAGCTCACCCTGCCTCGGTATGTGCGATTTGACAGTATGATCGAAATGGCCTGACGCGACCACTTATTGCCTTTTCTTGTGAAAATGGAATGCGAATGAAGATAATCGACCACTTTTCCGGTACTCTTGGTCTTCAAGTACTCTCTGAATATGGAGCTTACGATTTCGGCTTCATCGTTGTCAACCACCAACGGCTTTTCCGCTGTAACTCCCCGGCGGTAACCGTATGGCGCAGGCCCGGTGCCGTAGCGGCCCTGTTGAACCGCGGTCAATTGCCCTCGCTTGACTTTTGCCCCATGTGTCAAACGGCTATTGGGAGTCTCGTGACCCGCAGCATCAATTCCATTAAAACTTCTTGACTCAACTTTTTTTGAGTTTTCTGTGTTGTTCGAGCCCACTTTTACACCTATTTTCCGTTTCTCCCACGTCTACACCCCCAAGGTAATTGTAGACAACGCCTAAATAACAAAAGAATATTGTGAGAAATGTATTTCTCAATAAGCCCAAGTCATATCCTTCAGTTATAAGTATATGATAATTTATCTGAAATGTCAAGAGTTATCTGGAGTTTTTTTGTGGCATTAGTTAGGCATCGCAAAACCCGCTTGTTGCTGAACTTCAATGTTGCAGATATGTTACGTCGTATGCGCCTCATATGTATGGGAAATGAGAACAGAATAAAGGGGTATAATATTGTTTGCATTATTGCTAATCCTGCAAGGAGTTTTTCAGTGCAGAGCGGTGTTTTCCAGTCAATAATCTACTTGCGATTGACGAATATGCTTGCATTTGCATGCCTTGAACTGTTAAAACACAGTCACTCTTTACCGCTACCATCGGCGAATTGACAATTCTGGCAGTTTTTTTGACGGGTGACTGAATTCTTCTTGTTTCATTCCTCGTTCAGGGGACACTAAATCGTTCAATATAGGTATAATCTCTTTGGGAGTAGCAATGACGGCTAATCAACAGAAAAAAGAGCGGGTAAAGGCATTTGGCCCCTGGCTCGTGGTTATTGAGCGTACCGGCCAGATATGCCTTTCGGTCTGGGTGGCGGTCTTAGTGGTCTTAGGCGTTGTTTGGCCTGAACCGTATGCCGGCACGTGGCAACTCGTTCTAAGGCAGATAGCTTTGGGTAGGGCGGGCAGCATCAGCATCGGGCTTGAGCAAGAATTCTCAAAGGTTTTCTTGCTGCTGCAATGTTCGCTGCAGGATGTAATTATTCTGCTTCTGCTATACCCACTCCTTGTCGCAAGCTATCGGCGTGTGGTCGAGATACGCATTGTTGGCCCCGCGATACACAATATCAGAGCCAGCGCAGAGCGTCATAAGTCAAAGATCGAGCCATACGGAGCAATAGGGCTGGCCGCCTTCGTGTTTTTTCCTTTCTGGAGTACCGGCGTTCTGGCTGGCGGTGTGCTGGGGTATTTGCTAGGCATGCGCACATGGGTAACCTTCACGTCGCTGATAGTGGGCAATTTCCTGGCGGTGGCATGTTGGATTTTCTTTTTCGAGAAACTAAGCGAAATGTCCGAGACGCTGGGCTCGCAAATGCCGCTGATCGTGTTCCTCATTGTTCTGTTCGCCGCCATCGTACAGCAGATTAGGCGTCTCAGACAGCGCTATCTGGAACAGATCGCCAACAACGGACGGAACGGCAACGGCGAAGAGTGAGCCCTCAAGAAACTATCTAATAACCTTATAATTCAAGACCTGACCCCTCAGTCGGGGAGTTTCTTCATCAACTGCAGTTGCTTCTTGAACCATTCCGCTGTCCTCATCTCAGTTCCATCCGGTAGTCTGATTACATAAGCTTCGCCGCTGACAGAGGACTTTGATCCTGCGATCCTGATAAAATCCTCTGCTGTGCTGATCTCCGACTTCTTCCATTCCCACTTCTGTCTCACGTGGGTTATCACCTCGTCCAGCGTGTGTTCCTGCCCATTGCGGATGAACTTGGCTCCCACAAGTTGTCTCAGGGAGAGGATCAGTGCCTCGATCTTCTCGCTTTCTGACAATGTTGTGGCTTCATCAACTGTGGCTGGCCACAACCGAAAGGTTGCGGTGTCTTCTCCCACAAGTACGTTCCTCAGTGTCTTGAGTTTGAGCGCGTAAACGTGATTGCTGGCCGTGAAGGTGACCACATCGTCCTGGCGCAGAGAACGAGTGGCGACGATCGGGGCACCGTTTTGCCACAACAGGGTGGTCATAACTTGCCCCCTGGTGATGTCGTCTATGGTAATTAGCACTTTCCCATTCGATCCCGGCAGTGGAGTTGTTGACCTCTGGGGCACTGTGAACTCAACAGGTGCATCCAGCACGATTGGTGCGGTAGGCACTGGCAGGGACGTGTGCTCTGTCCGGCCACAGCCAGACAAGAGTGCAAGCGTGAATCCCAGGATGGCCAAAGGCTTCATGTTTTTCCTACTCCCCTCGATTTGGATTTGGGGTCAGGTCTTGAATTATAAGGTCATAGTGAGACGACCTATCGCACACGTTTCCGGGCCGGTTTGGTCCCTTTTGAAGCAGTGTAACTCAACACCCTCTGCAGCCATGATGTTCCTAGTCGAATTGGGCGTTCTTCGCTTCGTAATGATATTGCGGGTTCGACGTCGAGGTTCTGTTGAGCTTGCTCGTTTAGAGGGCGGTACAAGTCATCATCGTCTAGGTTTATCTCTTTTTCGCCCGCGGCATGACGGATCGCTGGGGTGAATGACCTGAGTCCTGGACGTTCGGCCAGAGCGGTTTTCGCAAATGTGTTCGGATCCGTGCCGTATTCGTATAGAAACACTGGTCCGAATAGGCCGGTGCCAACGTCGACCTCCTCGAAATAGAGGTCTGTGCCGCTTTCATAATCCCAAAGGGCATCGAGCCAATCGAAGTTAAATCCCGCTTCGTAGTCCGCAGCGCCAAACACGCGGCCTTCGGAGAAACCGTCGCTGTATCCGTCCGACCAGCCGCCATCAAGGTATTCCGTGTGTAGGTCCGTGGCCAGAAAGTCCAGATAATCGCCCCAGTACGCGTTGTCGTAGCCCTCGCTGAAGCCTATTATGAAGGCGTAGCGATATGATGTGAAGTAGCCGTCGTTATATGCGAACCATAGTCCGTCATAATAGCCCGAATCGAACGGGGGCTCCTCTACAAGAGGAATGGAGCTTCCCGAATAGAGAATGGGACCGAAATCTATCGTGTCATAGCTGTCGTCATAGCCATCCCAGTAATAATCGTCCTGAAGGAAGCCGTCCCAGAAGCCCAGTTCGTACTCCACCGTGCCGGGTGGTACGATGATTACCGGACAGCCCGTCATAGCCATTGCTAAGGCTGTGCAGGCCAGGCATGTTAAGAAATGTTTTACTTTTGTCATTGTACGGTCCTTCCATGTATGGTGCCGGACACATGTTCAAATTGTCTGAGTGAAACTGCCATGTTGACTATCTCCTGCCCACCCTGGATGACCTTGACGAACTTGGGTTCGACTGCGAACGGCTACTTGAGCTGGATGGGCTGGATGGAAAGCTTGAACTCGAACGGCCGCTGGAACTGCGACTCGATAATGTGCTTCTCGATGATGATGAGCCTGAAGACATAGGCGGAGCGGGTGATGAGCTTCTGCCGAAGCTTGAGGGCGCGGACATCCTTGAAGGCTGGGAAGGTGCCTGTGGAGCTGTCTGACGCGTTGGAGTAAAACTACTGCGCGACGGAGTTGACGGAACTGTCTGGCGCGTTCTGGACGGTGTAGAAGGCATCGGGGCTGCCGGCTGCCGGGTTGGCGTGAAGCTACTGCGCGACGGAGTTGATGGCGCAGGCTGGCGCGTTCTGGATGGCCTGGAAGGCATTGGGGCTGCCGGTTGCCGGGTTGGCGTGAAGCTGCTGCGCGACGGAGTTGACGGCGCAGGCTGGCGCGTTCTGGATGGCGTGGAAGGCATTGGGGCTGCCGGTTGCCGGGTTGGCGTGAAGCTACTGCGCGACGGAGTTGACGGCGCAGGCTGGCGCGTTCTGGATGGCGTGGAAGGCATTGGGGCTGCCGGTTGCCGGGTTGGCGTGAAATTGCGCGACGGACGTTCCGGGGTGGTCTCGCGCGTCCCAGGAGATGCCGGGCTTGTGGGTACGGCGGCCCTGGTCGGACGAGATGTCGTGTCCCTTTGGCTTCTGCCCGAGGGCGATTGCTGAGGAGACGGCGTGCGCGTAGTCGTATTCCTGTCAGGCGTTTCCGACCTTTGGGGTGTGCCGGAGCGCACAGGTGTTTGAGTCGAAGGGCCATCCACGTCTCTCGATGCCCTTGTTCGCAAAGGTCCCCCGGTACGCACAGTTGGTCCTGGTCGCGTACTTCTCGTAGCAGTCGGATCAACACTGTCCATTCTCATAGTTCTCGTTCTGTTGAGGGCCTCGTTGTCCAGGCTGGCCATTCTTGTGCGGGCCTCGCGCCCTTGCGCGTTTTGGGTGGTACGCATTCCTCTGGTGCCGGTTTCCAGCCCCCTGCCGAAAGTGCGTGAGCCTTGGGTAGATTCCAGTCTGGATATCCTGGTTCTGGCGTCGTGGCCCAGGTTTATGTTGTCCGTACCGCGTATGACGCGCCTGGGCGTGTAATCGCGGCTGGAGCTATTCAGATCTGGTCTTGATTGTCTGGGACGCGAACCATGATGGTCTATGTTCCAGTGGTGAATATCGACATTGTGATGCAGATTATTGAATCCATAGGGATCACATCCGTAGACCGGGGAATATCCGTTCAACAGGACGCTCGCGTGGGAAAACGAGGAGAGCCCCCAGTAAAACCGATTTCCACCGTAGCTAAAGTAGCTGCCGCTGTATGCCACGGGAAAACCATAGGCGTCAATAGGACTCCAAACGAAGTAAGGCCCATATCTGAGCGTCATTGCCCCGGCAGGAATCCAAGTGCGATTATATGACCACAACCATCCGTAACTTGGCCTGTAATTCCAATAACCATAATGGCTTGTGGTATATGAGAAGGGATGCGAACCCACCCACACATAGCCGTAGCTGGACACGTAGCTCCAATGTCCCGAACGATACGGCACAAAACTGTCATAAACCCGGGGCTGCCAGTAATTGCCCCCGTCCACCACTACCCAGTCCCCGTAATTGTTCAAATCGTAGTAGCCAAGCGGATAGTCGCCCTCGAAGACATCGGGCGTTTGATCATAACCGACGACCAGCTCTTCAGCACGCTGGCGGTTCCAGGAATCAAAAGCGTCCTCCTCGGAACGGTTGAACGAAACGGGCTTGGATGGTAGGAAACCCGCGTCCACATAAGTGCGTTTTCCCGACGTAATGATTGTCATGCCGCCGAAATCGGTCCTGACGATGACCCTGCCCCATCTGACGGTAATGGTTGTGGCGCCTTCACTTAGGACATCCACACGAACCATGCTGTCCGGCTTGATTTCCATTGAGCAGGCGGGAGTTTCAAACACGACTTTTCTGTTGCTATTGGCGAATCTGTGGATATAGAAACTGCCCAACCATCCACGCAACGCCATTGAGCCGGACAAATCAAGTATTTCAGCCTTGCTGCCGTCAGCCATCCGCAGAAATGTCGCTTCGGGCAATTCGACCTCCAGCATACCCAAACGCTCTACCCACAACATGTCGCCACCCATTATCATCGAATTAAGAGTGGCGTAACTCCAATCATCGTCAGTGGTTCCCTTAACCATGGCCTGGCCAGTCTGATAACTCACCCTCGCATGAGTGAGCGCCTCCGAATAAGCCCCAGCAGCCACAAAGACCACCAAACAAGCCGCCATAGACACTTTTATGAAAAACTTTGAGCTGTACATGATATCAGCCTCCTCAAAATGTTGTATCCATATGTCTCACTTACTAATATGGACGAATTCCCCAGCGATTTCATTCATTTCTCGGAGGGTTTCTTTGCCAGGGCGATGTTCTTCCCTGTTCCCGTGCTCCGATAGGAGACCAAAGCCCTCTGCGTGGCACGCTCTAAATTCCCATTTAGGGCGTGTCTCAAAGGAGGCTGCCGCAATTCGAAGGCAAGAGACTCAAGCCTCTTTCCTGGGCATGACGAGGCGATCAGGTATGGGAGGGACGGGCTCCTGCACGTCCGCATCCGGGGATAAGCTCGACTACCCCGCTCACGGGAGGGCGCGTGTCCCCACGCGCCGGGACAGCTCGATAAATGCGCCAAGCGGTGACGCTTCCTCGTTCCCACGCAGAGGGTAGGAACGAGGAACAAGAAAGTTCAAGCGCCCGAACCCACCAAGACCAAACAACCCCAAAAACGTCACTGCGAGGAGCGAAGCGACGCGGCAGTCTACTACCGCCAACCAAAACGCATCTCCTGGACTCCTTAACTCCACGCAAACCAAAAACCAAACATGAAAGCCCCAAACACACACGCACTTGCAGGGCTAGTCCTCTTGTAGTGCGCCATCCTCGCCGCTAGGTAATGCGTCCAACCACGCCTGGACTTTCGATACCATGTGCTTAGCACCTAGCTGCGCATATAAATCCCGGCTTCGAATCCACAACCCACGAGCTTCGGCAAAATCGTCCCGCGTTTTGAAGAGAAGTCCCAGGTTGCCGTAATCTGAGGCCATGCTCTCAATTCTCCCAAGCTTTTCATTGAGTTCCAAAGCTTTGAGATACATTTCCTCGGCGTTGTCGAGTTCGCCTCGCCTGTGGTAGACAGCTCCCAGATGGCCGTATTCGTTGGCGATACCTGCGGTGCGGCCAAGTTTTTCGTTTAGTTCCAGGGCCTTGCGATACAATTGCTCGGCCTTCTCAGTTTCGCGCCGCTTGAAGTGAACACTTCCCAAATCGCCGTAGTCCGTGGCCATACCTTCGATGTTGCCAAGTTTCTCGTTAAGTTTCAAGGCCTTGAGGTGCATTTCCTCGGCTTTCTCCAGATCGCCACGCGTGTAGAAGATACCTCCAAGCTTGCCGTAATCCGAAGCCATACCCTTGATACTGCCAAGTTTTTCGTTAAGTTCCAGGGCCTTGCGATACATTTGCCCGGCTTCTTCCAAATCGCCGCGCGCTTTGTAGACATGTCCCAGGTTTCCGTAATTCAGGGCCAGTCCCTCGATACGGCCAAGTTTCTCGTCAAGTTCCAAGGCTTTTCGATACAATCCCTCGGCTTTTTGAAGGTCGCCGGTCAAAAAGGAAACATTTCCCAGGCTACAGTATTGCGTAGCCATACCCTTGATGCTCCCAAATTCTTCGTAAAGTCTCAAGGCTTTTCTATACATTTGCTCGGCACTTTCTAGTTCGCCGCGCGTGTAGCAGATATTTCCAAGGTTACCGTAACCTGTCGCCATGTTTTCGATGTGGCCAAGTTTCTCGTCAAGTTCCAAGGCCTTGCGATACATTTCCTCTGCTTTTCCAAGATCGCCGCGTGTTTCGTAGACAAGTCCCAAATTGCCGTAATCCGCGGCCATGCCCTCGATGCCGCCAAGCTTCTTGTGAAGTTTCAAGGCCTCACGGTACATGCCCTCTGCGTTTTCGAGGTCGCCCCGTGTTTGGTAGACATTCCCCAGGCTACAGTATTGGTTGGCCATTCCTTCAATGCCGCCAAGTTCTTCGTGAAGTTTCAATGCTTTGCGATACAATTCCTCGGCACCTTCGAGTTCGCCACGCATCGTGCGGATATTTCCCAGGTTGCTATAATCCCCGGCCATATACTCAATGCGGCCAAGTTTTTCATCAAGCCGCAATGCCTTGCGATGCAATTCTTCGGCTTTTTCAAGGTCGCCTCGTGTGTAGTTGATAAGTCCTAGGTTGCCAAGGGCTTCGGCTTCGACGCCTTCGTCACCATTCGCTTGAGCAATATCTAGTATGCGTTCGTAGCGCCCCTCAGCTTTGCCTAATTTGCCTCGCAGACGTTCTATGTACCCCAGATAATTCAACGCTTCAATGTCGTCGGGCAGTACATCGAGGATCCTCTGTAACGCGCCCTCGGCGATTTCGATTTGTCCCGTCGCATAGGCCAGCACGTTAATTTCACGGCTTAGCTTGACGATATCGGCATCGGTTTGTGCGGCGTCTCGCCGGTCAATCAAGAGCTTGAGCCGCTCGGCTCTATCGCCAGACTCATTCAACGTCGCTAGCGGGGATTCTGTGCCCACGTCCACGTAGAAAGGGAGAAGAATTGTTTGAATGAGCGAAACAAGAATCGTCCCAATGATGACGGCAATAATGCCAATCGCCCATTTTTGGTTTTTGGTGATTTTTTTCATAGCCCCAATTCCCTTCCCCGCGAGTGTAGTACAAACTTAGGCTGGAATCCAAATATGTTCGGGTAGTTGTGTAGGGATTTCGGGTGGGGAGATACGTGGAGATTAGGTGAGTTTATGTTTTGCCCTTTCAGGGCTGGCACTTGGGGGCTGGTTCTACACGCTTACAACAATAGGCTCGCGCCCTGTTTCATTGGAAAACTTTGCCGCGGCCTTTTCGTCCTCGGCCCACAGCCACGCCACAATAGCCTCTTTTATGTTCTGCAGGGCTTCCTCGTCGTCTTTTCCCTGTGAGACGCAACCGGGCAATGCGGGACATTCAGCGACGACCCATCCGTCTTCCGCCTGATCCAGTTTGACATGAAAAATCATAGTTCTTTCCTCCGTAGTGTCGCCTGAAACAATACCACGGCTGCTGCGAGATCGGCAACATAAGTTCGGCGGGCTTGGAAATGTGACTCGCAAAGGCGAGAGGGGGGCATCTTGTGTGTGGTCAGTGGGCCAAGGCGAAGTCTGGTCGTGAATTTGGTACAATGTTGCCTACAACTTTTTCCTGATGAAGAAACATTTTATGGGGGGCTTCGATGATGTGTTTACGTTCAATGATTTCGGTTACGGTTTTGTGTTGTTTGTTTGCGCCGCTTGCGTTTGGAGCGGGGACTATAAGCTTTGAGAAACAGAAAATTGCGGATGTGCCTTATGAGGCCGCGTGCGCTTTT
>SDBV01004603.1_pt1 | contig 19747 bp, 8 predicted proteins | sample 2277081 | NCBI WGS metagenome assembly SDBV01 (sample SAMN10402039, study PRJNA504765) | marine sediment metagenome | isolation source: marine sediment core GS10_PC15, 223 cmbsf | place: Arctic Ocean: Southern Knipovich Ridge | collected 2010
CAAACGCCGAGGCGCTGTGATGGTCGTCGATGAGGCGGGTAAACTGGCCGGCATTATCACCGATGGCGATCTGCGTCGTGGAATCGCCGAAAGGCAGGAAGGTTTTCTTGACTGCAGCACGGCTGATGTGATGACTGCCAACTGCAAGCGCGTCGGAGAGGACACGTTGGCTGCCGAGGCGATGGCGATATTTCACAAGTATCGAATCGACGAACTTCCCGTTGTGGACGCCGAAGACAGGCCGGTAGGGCTGATCGATGTGCAGGATATTGTGGCGATAAAGATTGTGGGCTGAGAAGGGACCGGGGCGTGGACGGCAAGGCGAGGATAAATCCGGGCGACATCAAACTGTTGGCGATGGATGTTGACGGCGTGCTGACCGACGGGACGATCATCCTGGACGGCGCCGGCGGCGAAAGCAAGCGATTCAGCCTTCACGACGGGCACGGGATAAAGTTGTGGCACAGGGCGGGGCTTGAAACGGCGCTGATCAGCGGGCGCGAGTCGGCGGCAACGACGGCGCGGGCAGGGCAGTTGAGCATCAAGTATGTGATGCAGGGACAGAAGAAAAAGCTGCCTGCGTTTGAATCGCTGCTCGCCGAGACGGGTCTTTCGGCGGGCGAAGTTGCGTATATCGGCGATGACGTTCTGGACCTGCCGGTTGTAGTCCGTGCGGGCCTGGGTGTCGCGGTAGCCAATGCCGTCGATGAGTTGAAGGAGCGTGCCGATATGGTTACGAACAATTGCGGCGGGGCGGGGGCTGTTCGCGAGGTGATTGAATACATCCTGAAGAATACGGGCAGATGGGACGGTCTGATGGAGCGATACCTATACCCTTAGGGTAGTAAATTCTCGCGAGTGGAGTTTTTACTGCTGTAAAGTTACTTACCCGCGTATAAACGGGAATTCGCAATCGGGAGCAGTACAAGGATTCGGTGGACGTATAATGTCAAAGCTCAGGAAGATCATGATCTGGTGTGTAGCGGTGTCTGCGATTCTCATCGTGTTCAGGGTGTACAACCGAATTGCCGGTATGCCGACAATTACACCGCCGCCGAAAAGCGAAGGAGAGGTCATTGAGGCTCCCACGTTCAATCGGGACGGTTCGAGGATCGGCTCTGCGTTCGTGGAAGACGTGGGTGAAGCGCTGTACAAGTTCTATGACGAGGTGACGAAGAAGCTCAAACGTGAGTTGGGCTTTAAGAAACTGCTTAATCCCGGCGACCGTTCGAAGAGATGGCAGTTGCGGGAGCCTTTCATGGTCATGTATGACGATGATTTCGTGTGTCGCATCACGTCGGAAAGGGGCACGGTTCAGGTTGAAGCGGTCAACAACAATCCCACTCCGACCGATGCCGAACTGTATGACAATGTCGTGATTCGTATTCAGTCGACGAAGGCGGCCCCTTCTGCGGATACTGTAATCTACATGGACAGGTTGTCATACAACAGCGAGCGTTCGGAATTCTACACGAGTGGGCCCATAAAACTCATTTCGGATAAAGCCGAAATGCAAGGTACCGGACTGCAGTTGATCTACAATGAGCCGCTGAATCGTATCGAGTTTCTCAAGGTGATAATGCTGGATTATCTTCGCCTGAAGGATGTGGCGGGTTTTTCTTCGCCGAGGGGCCGGCCAGCTGCAAAGACATCCGATGCCCCCCCGGCCGGATCAGCGGATGTGTCCGGGAGCCGGCCCAAAAAGGTGGTCTCCAAGTCTGAAAAGCCAACCATGCCGAAAACGGCTGTTGCCGCTGACACTGCGGATGAAAAGGCTGAGGCCGCACCCTCGCCGGATGATCTCTACGAGTGCACGTTCAGCCGCGATGTGGTGATTGAATACGGCGATGAGATCATTGTCGAGGGCGCCGATTCGATATCCATCCGCAATATTCTGTGGGGCTCCGAGTCGGCGAAGAGCAAGCCTGCCGAAGGTGGAACAGCGAAAGTTGAGTCCTCGGCCGCTTCAACGGTGTCGAAGGAAGCGACGGGCTCGCCGTCGCAAGCGGTTGTGTCGGATTCAGCGGGACCGGCTGGAAACGAAAAAGCGGGTTCCGCTGGAGCCGATGCGGGCAAGTCGGTTGCCATCGCCGAAGAGGCCGGGGTGGAAGTGTATATCACGTGTAAAGGGGGCCTGGTCAGCAAAGCGATGACGTCGGTGTATGACGGGACGGAACCGCCGCCTATCGATACGTCATCGCAGAGGGAACAGATTGGCGCGCCGGAAGCGGGTGTTTTGGCCGGGGATGAATTGAATGCGGCTGATGATGCGACGGAAGCACCGAATGCGGCAAACGAGGCAGCATCCGGCGCGGAAGGGGCGGGCGAGTCCGCGGTGGGGACCGGCTCGCAGGGCGAAAGCCTCCCGGTACAAGAAGAGGGGCCTGCGGTTTTTAAAACGAGAAGCATAACGTATGACATGCTGACGGGCAGCGGCTGGGCGCAGGCGCCGGTTGAGTTGACGTTCTATCCGAGACTGGATCAAGAAAGCGATCCGAACACGGTTGTTCTGCCGATGGTGATCACGGCGGAGAAGAACGTGCAGTTTCTGGCGAACAAGGATCGCGTCGTCGAGCGAATCATCTTTAACAAGAACGTTATCGGGACTCGAAAGGCTGTGATGCCTCTGTACGTGCAGACGAGCCAGTTCTTCGGTGAGAAGCTGACGGTGGAGTTGAACACCGGTCCCAAGCGCGAGCTTGAGGGGGACATCTCGCATATCTTTGTGACGGAGGGCAATGTGAAGCTGGAGTCGGTTCGCACGGCGAAGGAGCTTGTGATTAGCCATGTGAAGCTGTCTTGTGTGCGTTTCGATTATGATGTGGCGTTGAAGATGGTGTTTGCGACGGGGCCGGGGAGGATTGAATTGAATAACGAAAACGCTCCGCCTGCAAAGAAGGTTCCCGGCGACAAGAAGCCTCGCCTTTCGGGGCCGTGTTACGCCCAGATAAACGGTTTTGAGCGGCTGACATGGTTTACCGAGGGGATGCAGATAAATGCCGACGGCAAGGCGGAGTCGGTTTATATGTCTTACGAGCCGATCGTCGATGGTGAGCCGGGCGATCTTATTAGTGCCACAACGATGCATCTTCAGGCCAATTTCTTCCCCATGGAGGACGGGACCAATGAGCTTGAGACGGTGATTACGTGGGGAGGCATTTACTATGAGGAGAAAGGCGGTAATATCTTTAAGGGGCAGGATCTGCATTATGATGCGAGAAAATCGCTGGTGAGGGTCACCAGTACGGAGAAGAATGACTGTTACTTCAACAACGCGCGTGTTGACTGGATCGAATATGAGGTGGATACGGGCGATGTCAGGGCCGAGCTTGCCCCGACGCCGGGTGCGCTGCGCTGACGGTGTCTGCACAAGACGGCCGGTAGCGAGAGGGCTTTTTCTTTTCTCAGAGCTGGATGGATAAGGAGCGGTTATATGGAACAGATGCCGAGAAGAACGTTTTTGAAGAATGCTGTTGTATCGGGTGTGTCTTTGGGTGCGCTTGGGTCCTGTGCAAGTGGAAATGCGCCGGATGAGAAGGCGAAAGGTTCGCCGGGCGTGGCGCCTGGCAAATCGTCTCGTGCGAATCCTATTGCGGTTTCTACTTATTCGTTCTGGCGATTCAAGAAGGATTCGAAGCTGGGGGTGGATAAGTGTATCGATCTTGCCGGTGAGATGGGTTTTGACGGTGTGGATGTGCTTCATATCCAGATGGAAAGCGAGTCGAACGAATATCTCCAGGGTCTCAAGCGTCGCGCGGTTGTCAACGGGCTTGACCTTTGCGGGTTCTCGATTCACCAGGGGTTTGTTACGCCGGATAAGGAAAAGAGACAACAGAACATCGACCGTACTGTCAAGTGCATTGAATTAGCTTACAAGATGGGGATTGGGTGCATGCGGCTGAATATCGGGCGATGGGGGACAACGAGGAGTTTTGACGAGTTGATGGCCAATCGCGGAATCGAGCCGCCGCTGCCGGGCTATACCGATGAGGATGCGTATCCGTGGGTCATTGAAGCAATCGAAAAATGTCTTCCGGCGGCAGAGAAATGCGGGGTGCTGCTGGCGCTGGAGAATCACTGGGGATTAGGACTGACGCCGCAGGGTGTTCTTCGAATCGTCAACGCCGTCAATTCGCCGTGGCTGCAGGTCCTTGTCGATACGGGCAATTTCTTAGAGGACCCCTACGACAAAATCGAGATGCTCGCGCCGAAGGCGGTCTTCATGCAGGCCAAGACCTATTACGGCGGGGGGATATGGTATACGCTTGATCTGGACTATCGGCGCATCGCGACGATCATGCGCAAAAACAACTACCGCGGCTACGTATCGTTAGAGTTCGAAGGCCACGAAGACCCACGAACCGCTGTGCCAAAGAGCCTTGAAGTTCTGCGCAAGGCCTTTGGGTAATCTCACAAGAGTTCACCGTCTGGATCTTTCGCCGTCTATTCTATTACCTCTATGACGTCTGATTCCGGCTCTCTTTGCGGAACAATTGTCGGTTTGATGAGGAACAAAAGGGTCCGCCTGGCTTTTGGTTCACTTATTGTGAAATCACCGGTCGACTGGCTCCAATCTACAGGGGTAATTTCCAGTCCACCAAGCAATACAGTGTCTTTGTCGGCGACTGCGACTCTTGTGTCAATGGTGATTTTTTCGATTATGGGAAGCTTGTGAAGCTTGTAGTGGTATTTGTCCTTATGCATGTATTCTTGCCAGCCGAGCAGACTACTCGTTTCGAGATCAATTTTAAGCAGGAGGTGTTTTTTGTCGGATGTAATTCTGGGCAGGACTTTGAGTTGTATGCCCTTGATAAAGGTATCTGTTTTAGGCTCCGACGGCAGTGAAGGGGCGTTGGGTTCGGTGAACGACGCTACATAATGAATGTCTTTAGTAACGGCAATTTCGGCAGGTTCGCCGTCGAGAATGAGAACTTTGGGGAGGGTGAGGACGCTGGAGTTCTTATGGAACTGGGCAGCGCGGATGAAAAAATCAGCACCGAGGTTATCGATCGTGTCCATCTTGAGGGGCTCTTGGGTGGTTTCGCCCTCTGTTGGAGTTCCTGTATAGACTGTGGCTTTTGGAAGTTTATTATCGGTATCGAGATTCTTGAAGTTAAGGCCAACGTCTTCAAGAAAATTCTCATCGACCAACAGGAGACGTGCTTCGATTGCAACCTGGGCTTTTTCCTGTTGGTCTGTGGTCTTATTGACTTGGCCAGTCTTTTCAGGCGCAACCTGCACATCCCCCTCCGCCCCAATAACAAACCATTTTTCTACAACGTCTGACTGTTTTTTGAAAGTAAGCCCTGTCTGGTGTGCGAGATTGTGTAGCAGCAACTGCAACTTTTCATTATACGCTTCGTTGTGCTCGAGTTTGCTCAAACTCGAAGAGTAATGATTACGCCAGGACATCTTAACATCCGTTGAATCTGTTTGATCTATCAATCTCATATTGACTCGATTGCCAACCCACTTCAAGAACTTATCAAGTGTTCCGCTTCCTCCTCCACCTCCTGAGCCGCTGTTCAGATCGTCCGTATAAATGTGTACCGCATTAGATTTGCGTAAATCGGCCAAAGGTTCGAATTGATATTTGCCCTGCACAACGATTACATCCTCATCTACACTTCGTTTTTCAAAGTGTATCTCTTTTCCTGTATCCTCCCATAGTATTTTTTCCAAGGCTTCCAGTAATTCTTTTTTAGATGCCCCTTTGCGAACTATCCAATCTCCAGGCATGGGAAGATGCAGCAGTTTATCCGGGGCCTGGTATTCAAAATTACCCAAACCGATCACTGATTCTAAAACAGAGTCGAGGCGCGGAATACCACTTCCAACGAGTGCCCCCCATCTACTCAATTCTCCATCCCAGTGAAAGACATAACGCATTACAGCATGATAGGGTGTGTTTGATGATTTTCTGTGCGGTTGATTAAGAAAATAGTGCTCTCGTTCAGGGATAAACGGCGGTTCGATCCACTTTAATACCTCGTTATCAGCCAGCCGATAAACTGTATCAAAACCCTTTTGCCAAGAGTTCGAGTCGATTTCATCTGCCGTATCCTCTGTTGCGTTGTCATCGACTTCTTTTGCATCTGTTTTTAGAGATGACTTTTGAGCTCTGGGAAGTTCGTAGATTTTATCTGAACCGACGACATAATTTTTGCCTTTCAAATGATCCTGGACCTCTGTCCCTTCCGGGAAATCCACTTTAAAATAACTTCTGTTAAAGCCAGGTTCGTTGACCTTGATCTGCCTTGTTGCTACGCTTGATTTTGAACGTAATGAACCATCATTAAGATAGCTTTTCATCTCACCGAAAACTGGAAACCAAACCCCTTTTGTAACTTCTTCATACCTGGCGGTACGACGGTGGCTGAGCTGTTCTTTTCTGTAGTACTCCTCTAAAGTACAGGTGTAACCTTTTGAAGGATCGACAGTTGCAACACGTTTTAAAATGTCATCTTCAAACACCACGTGGCAGGTACCGTCTTCCATCTTATTTACAGTTATTTGTCTTCCCGAACTAATCGCCTTGCTCAAAGCATTGATAAAAGTGCCTGTAAAGATCCTCCAAGGCTGCCCTTGTTTCGAAGCACCAAAAGGTGCAACATCTTTGATCGTTGCGAATCCAGGAGAATTTTTTCTCTGGTTGAAATCAGTACCCGATATGCCATCCCAGGACGAAATGTATCTTTCTCCGCTTAAAACTTTACTACCTGAAGAATCATAACTACCGTTAGTTCGCTCTATCTTTGCATACCCAAGATTATCTACGGTACACTTTAAGATTTGGAAGCCGTATTTGGGTATATTTTTTAGTGCACGTGCCTGCATCTGAAGTAGTTGCTCCGAGACACCTTTTTCCCTCATCGATTCTATCACCTGCTTTGCCATCGCTTCACCATAAACAGCATTGTGAATATCATATTCAGCGACGAATTGGAGATTTTTGGCTTTTGCTCGGGATTCGAGCATTTTTTCTAATAAACGCTCCGCTGTTATCCCTTTGTTTTCTGAAGCAGTTTTGTTATCGCCCCCCTTGATAGCCGATTTGCCCTGTGCATCTCCCCCCTCAACCTGCACAGCGCGGTTTGCACTTGTTGGAGCATCATCAGGTCTTTCAACTTCGACCTGCACATCTGTTTCTTGGCCGGATTTAACCTTCGCATAGGCGTTTGGAAATATCCCTCTTATCAAATACTCACCGCTTCGGAGGCCACCAATACTGAAGGTTCCATCTTCTCTGGAAATACATACGAACCTTTCGAAAAAGACCGGAGAAAAAGTCGGCACGACCGCCAGTTTCACTCCTGCTACCCCTTCGCTTTTACTATCGATAACCTTTCCTTCAATTCTTCCCTCGGCAGCCAATTCAACTTCAATATCCGTTTGCCCGGCTATAAACTCCGCTCCCTCATATCCAGCCGAGAGATTCTCCGGCTTGTGCGTATAAATCGTACTGAATCCTGCTGCAGAGACAACAAAGTCGGCCCTGATATCTGGAGGAATATTATTAAACTCAAATTGTCCCTTCCTGTCTGTCCGAACTGCAAGCCATCGCGAAGGCTTGATCCCCGGCAGCCACTTTGTTTCATCATTTTCAGAACTTTTCTTCTTAAAAAGCACTGCTCGAACTTCCGCGTTAGCAATCTCTTTACCATTCTCATCAACGACACGTCCTGCCATCTTCACCGGCTTACCTGACGTAATCGCAACCTGCTGATCGCCATAAAGAGGCCAGTGGGCCCATCCAACAGATAACCCCTCCTTCTGTGCCACGACTATCCCACCCATACTTCTGCTTTTCTTTACTGACGGCCTGGTTTCAAATACAAATGCACCATCTGTTTTCGTAACCGTTTCTCCAATGAGCCGCATATCAAGACCGCCTGCCATAGTAAAGAACATCTCGTAAGCTGCTACTTTGATCCTGCCCAACTGATTGCCATTGACATCGATCACTTTGCCCTTACAGGTTGTAGGTGGGTACTCATCCGGGACAACTGTGCCCGAGTCTTTCAGCTTACTTCTCATACTTTCTCCCCCCTCAACTTGCACAGCGGGTTTCTTACTTAAATTCCTTTTTGGTGTTATTATGGTTGGAGTCAGGATGACCAGTACTTCTTTAGTTCGCTCTTGCGAATCTTTTGCACCATTTCGAATGATAGGCTGTTTTTCGGTTTTTGTTACAGTTCCGACCACAAGGCTATGGCCGTTCTTTACGCGGTATTCTCCCTTGGTAATATGTCGTTTGGTAACGATCGGTATTTGCTCGTCGCTTTTGGGCATAGTTACGGATGTAATAACCCCTTCTGTTTGCAGGCCGATAGACATATCCGCGAAAACTTGAGCGGTAACCTCAAGGGAATCCACTATGTCCTCGTATACTGTGCTTACGGTTGAAACACCAGTTGTCGGATTGACCGTAGTTTTTTGGCCTATTGGAACGTGTTCTCTGGACATGATTTTTGCGGTGTGACCGCTTACGACTTCAAGCCTGGGATTCATGAGTATCTTTATATATCCCCTGGAAGTTAATAGATCGATCAGTTTCTCGATACTATTTTCAGGCTGTGGTTCTGTTTTTGCAGCCTCTCTGAGAATATCCGGAACAGAAAGGGCTGCTTCTAATTCCAACCCGGGAAAAGTCTTTGTACGTGTAATATTTGTTGCTGCGACTCGGGTTTCCCAATCCAGCTCAACATCCGAATAAGTCTCGACTACATGAAAATCTATCTGCACCTGAAGCGGTTGCACGTCAACCGCTTGTAAAAACTTAAGGACCGTCTCAGCATCACCTGTGGTCGGGCATGCTATTGAAATCTGATTCTTACCGTCATCACGAGTGATATCTTTATCTGTGATGAAGTCGATTTTTTCGGCAACCAGCCTGGCCAGATCCGAGGATATAACATGCCTGGAGAAATACAATAGTTTCGCTCGGCCGTCGGAGGTCTTAACAATTTCGGGCTTTATTAACCGGCCCTTGCTTCCCGTACTTTCTCCCCCCTCAACCTGCACAGCGGGGTTATTGTCCCCACTTGCACCTAATATGCTTGCCACCGTTGCTTTGATCGCATTCCAGTCTCTTACATCAGAGGTCAAGATCTTACCATCAGGCCCGATGAGGATATATGCTGGAACGCCGCTGACGCCATAATCAGCGGCAACCTGAGAATGTAGCCCGAGGCGAATTTGAGGCCAAGTCAGCTTATTCTTCTCAATGTGCCTGCCAAGCCCAAATTCACCTCTATCAAGACTCATGCCGATCATCACAAAATCATCATACTCGCTGAGCTCTTCGTAAAAGTTCTTAAGGGCCGGTGTCGAAGCAACACACGGACTGCACCAGGTAGCCCAAAAATACAACAGCACTACTTTCCCTCGATAATCTTCGAGCTTGATGTCTTTTCCCTTGAGTGTTTTAAGGCTGAACGTAGGAGCAACCTCTCTGGCTTTCGGACGACTCTTGATCTCTCTGCTCTTATTAACCGTAAATGATTGTAGAAAGGGCAGTTTCTTCTGCAATTGTTCTAAGCTTGCAGGACTAAAATCATTTGCGGATGTAATTCTCAGAGTCCTCAATGACTTGAGCTTTTCAAGATGACCGAGACCCTCGTCCGAAAAATCCCCTTTAATTTGCAATCGGTCTAACCTGTTCATGTTAGCTAAGTATGAAAGCCCGACATCAGTCATTGGAACAATGGGGGCAAAATCTTCAAGAGCGGTCAGACCGGCCAAGTGAGCTATACCGCCATCACTAACCGTCTCAGAATCAAAGAAAAGACGCTTCAATTTGCTGAGCTTACTTAAATTTGCCAAATCCTCATCACGTAGCGGCATTTGATTAATACTGAGATCCTCAAGCTGTGTAAATCCTGCTATATAATTTAACCGGGAATCATCCAACTTGATTTGCCCCAACTGCAAGTAAGTTAAAGGCAGCCCCTTAAGGTAAGCCAGACCCGAACCTGTAACTTCCATATTCCTGTCATTTCGACCATTGTGCAGCCCAAGCTTCCTCAAAGATTTAAGCAAAGTCAAATTCGCCAGCCCCTCATTAGTCACTGGAGAATTCTGTATCCATAGCTCTTCAAGAGAACTAAGTCCCTTGACGACAGCAAGATCACTATCGTTAATGCCTTGTGGAAGTTGGAGATATTCAAGCAGCTTAAATTCTTTCAAAGTTTCAATACCAACCCCAGTCAATTGCATACGGCCAATATCAAGCCGTTTCAATCCTGTCAATCCTTTGAGTTTTGCCAGACCAGCATCTGTAGTTCCACGAGGCAGTTCCAGCTTCTCTAATGATATTAGCTTTGCAACATAATCCAATCCTTCATCAGTCACGTTCGTTCTTTTAAGCTCCAATTCACGCAGAGATGTAGATTTGCTAAGATGAGCAAGCCCGCGGTCACCTATATTTGTATTGAATAAAGATAATATTTCCAGTGCTTTCAATTTTGCCAAATGTTCCAAACCGTCATCTGTGATTTCACTGAAATTTAGCCAAATACCTCGTAGAGAGCTACTCCCAGCAAGGTAAGAAAATCCTTTACCTGTAATATTTGTTCTATATAACGTCAATAATTCCAGCGAATCCAAAGAAGCAAGATGAGAAAGCCCTGAATCGGTTATTTGCGTACCGTCAAGCCCAAGCCTTCTAAGAGACTTGATCCGAGCTACGTACTTCAGACCATCATCATCGATCATTGTCCTGCTTAAGCGCAGCGTTTCCAGCGCAGACAATTCCCTCAAATAATCTAAACCTTGCCCTCTGATTTTAGTCGAACCAAGCCCAATGTATCTCAATCCCGTCAGACCTGACAGATTCTTCAAATCACTGTCATTAATATCACAGCGGTTCCAAGTAAAGGTGATCGCCTGTATATCATCAGGGCCAAGAGCAGCTAAAGGTGAAATATCTTCCGAAGCCTCTGTACTTATATCCAGCCTTACCTCCTTATTAATGGGCACTCGAACGTCTCCTTGTGCTTCTCCAGCAATCTCCCATCCCTGCCACCACAATGGATCTAACGTGCGTAATTCACCAACGTGAACTAAACCCATTGACCTGTCCTTAGGAAAATGTATCACACGAGTTTCAACTTCTTCCCCCTCAACCTGCACAGCGGATTTATCTTCTAAACGAGCTATTAAAGCAGAGCCTGTTGGTATTATAAGCGCCATTATCAAAAGAACCGCAATAACACCTGCAAGCCAATAACGTGAATCCTTTCGTTTATTATCTAAGCCCAGGATATGGCGTACTCGGCTCAACGTTGGTTTGTTGTCGTGGCCTAATCCTGCTGCGAGGACAGGCTGCTTTGCCACAAATCTGGCGCGGCCTACGCTTTCCAAAGTTGAGGCATAAGTAATGCGCTCGCCCGTAGCCTTTACGGCCAGTTCGTCACAACATAGTTCGCGTTCGGTCCGGATGCAATTTGACAGCCACCAAACGGCTGGATGATAAAACAGCAGCGTTTCGGCTACGCGCTGGGCCAGATTAATCCACAAATCAAACCTGCGAATATGGGCTAATTCATGGGCTATCACCGCCTCCAGCATCTCCGGCTGCATCTGCGTTATCATCGCGGCAGGCAGCAGAACCATCGGCCGTAAGTAACCTACAGCCATTGCCTGTAAAACAGTCGGTGATATGAACACACGCCAAAAGCTCCGCATGCCCAGTCCATCAGTTAGCGAAGCAACACGCCTGGCAAGCCTTTCCGGCAGTGGTTCTAAATTATGACGCCAGCGATATACGCCGACAAATCCCATGACTAATCGCACACTCAGCACGATTACCCCAACCATCCATATCACCAAAACCCAGGGCATCGAAACATTTAGCCAGCCGGATATTCTTTCGCCCAACGGAATTGAATCTGTCATAGCAGCAGGATTTGAAATGTCGGGCATTGAAGTATCGGCTTCCGGCAGAATATCAACTGCAGGTAGAGCGGTGTAAGGGGGACTGTCAATGACCTCGGTGAATTCTGCTTCTATCACAAGTTCGGCATTTGAACTTATGGGAATATCAATAACTGTGAAGGTTACTACAGGGCAAATGATCATAGCTATAAATGCCAGAAGGTAAGCGGCGTATCGAGTATTACCATGCTTTAGCCTCAACACTCTAACAAGTGCGCCAACCAGAACCACTACTGCCAGACCTTGCCATAGAAAGTGTACTAATGTAAGGCCAAGCCGCTGCCAGAGAGGCTGAGAAAGAAATTCAACTATTGACATTATACTTCCCCCTTCTGTCGAGTGAACCTGGTAATGGTTTTGTGGATTTCGTCCAGTTCTTCGCTGTCAGGCTCGGCCTGGGCAAGCAGATGCGCTACCAAGGCATTTGCAGAACCGCCAAACGCTCGATTCAGCAAGTCGCTGAGCATATTGGACTGAGTTTTGTCCCGCGAGACTTTTGCCGAATAGACAAACGCACGACCTTTAGGCTTCTGGCCCAGCAAGCGTTTCTCGGCCATAACGTTCATGAGGCTCATAACTGACGTGTAAGCCCTGGGCCGTTTAGGCTTGAGTAAATTCATAACCTCTCTAACTGTGCATGGCCCATGTTCCCAGATAATCTGCAGAACCTCTAACTCCGCGGGAGTCGGGTTTTTGTGACGTGGCCTTGCCATTGAACAGCTCTCCTATTGAATTCTTCCGAAAACATTCCCTGGTAAATTTACCGGTCTGAATACAACCTACTGCATAACCCGTAGAATGTCAACTGTAAAAACCGTAGAAGATGGAAAAATTCAAAATTCTTTTTGTCGGCCCTGCGGGGTGCAAAAACCATGTTTTGGGCCATTTTGCTTGTTACGGCCACAAAAACCAAGCGGTTTTGCGATAATCGGCACACTTGGGGCGCCCTTTATTTGGCCTCAAGCCTGATAAACAGGGGCAAGATTTTTGCGCGAGTTGTTTGCAAATCCTGTGCTTCAAGTTTAACTTCCATACTTACATCCTTGTAATTCGGATGAACCGCATGAAGAGTATAGTCGCCTGCGGCAGCAGCAAAAATTATTTCAGAATCTAAATTCATATAAGGCTCTATCTCTTTGCCATCGCCGGCAAGCCAAACCTCTGCACTGCTAAACGGAACGCCATTGTCATCAACTATCTGAACCTGCAAAATCGATATATTACCTGTTTGCAATTCAGATGTATCCAACTCAATTTTTTTCTCCTGACCGTTTGAAAGCTCAAACTCGGCTATCACTTTCTTCATCATCGGCATGTTAATGCCTGCAAGATACTTACCGGCGGGGAGATTTGCGACCTTGAACGAACCGTCGCCGGCTGCCATAATCGTGCCGGTTAATTTTTCATCACTGCTCCAAAATGAAACTGCCCGACTATCACCGATTATCCTGCCGGAAATACTCGCCGTCGATTTTGGTATCACACACAAGACTTTAGTCTCGGTCGCACCTTTTTCGATTTCGATCTCTTTGCGAATAATAAAGAAGTCGCTGCGTGAAATGCTGAGTGTGTATTTGCCGGGAGGGACACTGTCTATCACGTATGGCTGGCCCTTAGAAACGGGGGCCTTTGCAACGCCAATCGGCCGTCCCAACAAACCCGTTCCCTCCTGAATCACAACCTGACTGATCTGCATATTATTTTCAGCATCGGCGTTTTCAATAGTAACGATCACCCTGGCCATCTTGTCAGGGACGACACCAAGATCAATGTCTTCGGCCTTTACTTCAACTACCATGACCTTTATCCACTTGCCGCGTTTGTCAGCCTGTTCATAGTATAATGCAAACTTACCGAGAGGAGCTCCGCCAAACGTAAACTCACCATCGGCGGATGTCCTGTCTAAACATTTGAAATGGCCAAATGTCGGATTTGACAGTGAACCAAGCAATACTTTTCTGCCCTCAAGCGGGAGGTCATCAACTATCAACTGCCCAGTTACAATAGGTTTGCCGCCAAAATCAAGTCTGGATACTTTACCGTTTTTCGGCAATACCCTCCTGCGAATAACGCCCAAATACTTCGAACTGTCCTGAAATCTCACATGACACATTTTCTCAGGAAGCCCGCTTACGCGATAAAATCCGTTAGGATCGGTTATCGCTATAGCCAGTCTGCCTGCCTCCCGCTCGCCGCCGCCGCTATAGCCGCTATCATCCTGGAAATATAACACTATATTGCTTTGAGCTTTTCCCTGCGGGTCATAAACATATCCTTCAACCGTCCCGCCTTTGGTCAATACGATTTGAACGTCTTCGGTGGTCCGGCCTTCGGCAACTGCTATTCCCTTAACGATAGAAGGGCTGTATCCATTGCACATAACCCTCAAGGTCTCCTTACCTGCTGCAAGATTCTCAAGCAAAAAATCCCCCTTAACCGTCTCAACTGCGCCGTCGTCAGAGACAAACGTTTCATTCGTCCTCGGCATGTTTCCGGAGGCTTTGGATAATGGCGCAACTTTAGCGCCCGTAACCGGTTTACCCATATCGTCAACAACCGTCCCCTCGATATTTCCACCGGCAGTAAGCGGAATTACTACAGATATATTATCATCAGTATTAATCTCTTCACTCCAAACCCATGCATATCCCTCTGCAGCAATCTGAACCTGATAAACCCCTGGACCAACCGTCTGAATCTCATATTTACCTTCAGTGTTATCAAAGTCGTTCCACTGGTTAGCCTGGACATAATTATTGCCGTGTAATATCTGCGTCTTCCTTGCCCGAGCCCGGAATGTTGTAACTGCATCTCCGGTCAAACCATCCACAACCGTACCGGCGATTTTCGGCTTTTCAAAATATTCAAGCTCAACGGCAAGCCCTTCGCTGGGAGCCTCAACATTTTTGATCACCTTGCGTTTGATGTTACTACCTGAAAAGCTTAACCTGTACAGACCCGGCTCCAGCGAACCTACCGTAAATGAATCCGTATCTTTCCATAAAGACACATCCCCTCTACTGCCATTGGGTGAATACGCACTGATTTCTATGCGGTCAGGCTTTTTGTTTCCCGTAAATTCAATCGTTCCGCTTATTGAAACAAGGGAACCGGGCGACTTTTTCGGTATCTTTACGGTAAGCAGGCCATCGCCATCAATCGGGAGTTTCGACTGCATAACCGCATATGAAGTTCCCCCGTCACCATTCTTATTCTCGAAATGGGCATGAATATTGAAATCGCCCGGTACGATATTTTCAAGTGTAAAGAATCCGTTCGGCTCAACCGGATGATGACCTGTACCCCTCATACAATGCCACCAGTCAGGTGTTGCCGAAATTTTCAAACCATCGGCAGGTATGCCGTCAGCGTATTCGGCATACCCCCTGACCTTTACGCCCTTTCTTAAAACGATCTCGCCGTACAGGATCACCTCGGGATCATTTAGCTTAACGAAAAGCTTATCAGGGGCATGCACACTGTCCATGGTAACGAATCTGACCCCGCTGATCTTGTTGAGGTAGTCAGGACCCGGCACGGTCCTTTCCACCTCATGCATTGCAGTAATAAGATAATTCGTCTCCGAGGGTTTGAATCCTCCCATTAAAATATATCCTTCGTCGTCGGTCTTATGAGCATGTAATCCTTTACCTATTTCCCTTTTTCTACCGTCAGCTAAAGAAGTGGCCAAAAGTCGAACGTCCTTAATCGGATCGCCCGCCTCATCCACTACTAAAACTTCTATCATACAGGCCCTCTCTAATTGGAAATGTTTGACTGCCTGTTTGTTTTTTTCAAGATTAATAACAGGCATGTTGTCATAATCATATATGCCTGTATATTCTTTCGAAGTGATTTTAATTTTGTAATTACCTTTCGAGTTAATACTATCGAAGCTGTAAAAACCATTTTCGTCGGTTTCAATGGTATAGATCCTGCTGATCCATATACTGACAATCGCATCCGTAACCGGCTCGGCTGTTTCAATATCTGTAATGAGCCCGCTGAGTACGCCTTTGGGCACAAACTCGTATTCATCATTCTCAGCTAAATCAGGCTGAGCTGAAATGACAGGAGGTTTTGCTTCTTCTGTCCGGACTGGTGGATTATCGAAAGCATCGACATCCGGGAGGTCAATGGCCTTAGTCGACATTTGTGTTGTCTGGCGGGTTGCTTTTTCAATAGCTTTGTCGTGCTCATTAATTGGTTTTGCGTCTTCGGCTTTTTCACCTGCTATTGCCGCCGGTATGGGGGTGGAAGTTTGGTTTGGCCTGGTGAACTGCTTATAAGTGACCACTGCTGCAACACCAATTAGTATCACCGCAACTGCAGTAATTACCTTCACTGCTGTCCCGCTCATTACTGCAGCAACAGACGCAGCAGTTCCAGTTGTGGATGAAGCAGTGGCGATATCAGCGGCTGCGGCAACGCCGGAACCTTTTATTGCTATTCCTGCAACAGACGCGATGACAGCAGTTGTAAATGCTTTCTTTGGTGCGGTTTGACTGATGCCGGATTCCACCATCTCAGCCAGGTGTTCTCGAAGCATCTTTCTGCCTCGCGAAAGACGCGTCCTGGCAATTCCTTCCGTTATTTCCAGCGATCCTGCTACTTCTCTTATAGACTGCTGTTGCCGGTAAAAAAGAACGAGCGGTTCGCGATATATTTCAGGGATTTGCTGCAGGGAGTCGCGGATAATTTCCTGTTGTTCCCTGGAGATTATCACATTAAGGGGCTCCGGAGTTTTGGCTTCTACTTCTTTAAGGCTGTCTATTGATTTCGCCTGGCTGACGATGTCACGATTTTGTTTTTTAAAAGAATCTCTAATAACATTTCGTGTAATACTTAACAGCCAAGCCTTAAATTTATTGAAATCATTAAGCTGTTTTAAGTTTTTCCAGGCATTAACAAATGTTTGTTGTGCAAGTTCTTCACTTTTTTCAACCTGTCCGACCGCACTGTAAGTAATCGCACATACCAGAGATTTATATTTGTGCACAATAATCTCGAAAGCAGCGGTATTGCCGTCCGTGCAAGACTTTAATAACTTATTTTCATCGTAATCTTTATTTGTCATTATTACTCCTGTCGAATTATATACTCTGTCAGACATAAAGAAGCCATGAATTAAAAAAGGTGTCAGGGATTACCAAAATTTGCATTTATTTTTGTCCTCTGTTGGCAGTTATTGGATTGGCATGTCGCCGGACAGGGAGGGGGCAGAAGGCTGTAAGTGCTGTACTTATGAGGTGTTACGGGATTTCTTGCTTTACATAGTGGCGGTTGGGGGTTATTTTTCGGCGGTTTGTTCCTTTACGCTGACGATGCCTGCGTCTATGTATTGTCCGCCGCCGGTCTGGCGGCAGTGGATTGCGATGGTGTTGGCGCCTTTTGCCAGTGCCTTGACTGCGTCGGCCTTTATGGGGATTGCGGCGTAGCTGGTGGTGTAGCCGGTTGCCTTTGCGGCGAGTTGGCCGTTGATGTAGACTTGGGCGTCTTCATCGTGATGCATGGACAGTTGCAGGTTGGCAAGGTCGAGCGAGTCGAGCTGAAACGTTCGACGGATCCAGATGTCGGAGGTATTCCATTCCGTGCGGACGCTTGTTCCCGGCGTGTCCTTTGTGCCGAAGCCGGCGGGGCCCTGTTTCCATGACGAATCGTCGAAGTCGGGTTTGAACCAGTCGTCGGCGGGTTTGTCTGTGGTGTATCGCCACGTTATCGGCTTGGTCTGGGAGGTGGGTACGACCGTTGTAATGATGGGCGGGGGCAGGTAGAGTTTTCGGGCGGCTTCGGTGATGCGTTCGGCGTCCATCTTGAGCATGGCTCGGTCGTAGGTCATCAGGCCGTTGACTTCGATCTCAACATCGGTTGTCTGTGTGTAGATGGCAGCGGAAAGACCGCCTCCGATGAGCGCCCGCAGCTTGCCGAGCAGCGCCACATAGGCATCGGTGAGTTCGTCGGCGGTCTTGTAACTGCGATAGCCCCAGTTTTTCTTTTCCTGCCAGGTGTGTCCGGGTACGGGCAGGCCGAGGCCCCCGAACTCGCCCAAGACGGCTGCGCGGTTTTCTTCGACCGGAGGAGCCGCCGGTCCGGGATAACTGTGTATGTCGTGCACGTCGCCTACGCCGCGATCCGACCAGCCGCTGGTGTTGTTGACCAGGCGGGTGGGATCGTATTGCTTTGTCCATTTTGTAATGCGTTCGGTATCGTATTGTCCCCAGCCTTCGTTGAACGGCACCCACATGACGATGCAGGGATGATTCCTGAATGCGTCGATGACGTTTTTCCATTCCAACTCGAACTGTTTTGCGGAGTCTGCGCTGCGTTTGAGGTCCGGGTCGCTGCCGCCGATATGGCGGTCGCCGTTGGGCATGTCCTGCCAGACCATCAATCCTAATTTATCGCACCAGTAGTAGAGTCGGTCGGGCTCGACCTTGACGTGTTTTCTCAGCATGTTGCAGCCGACCTTTTTGAGCATTTCGATATCGTATCGCAGCGCTTCGTCGGTGGGCGCGGTGTAGAGGCCGTCGGGCCACCAGCCCTGATCGAGCGGGCCGTACTGGAAGAGCGGCTTGTTGTTGAGGAAGAGTCGGTTAATGCCCGCCCGGTCTTTTTGCAGCGAGATTTTGCGCATGCCGAAGTAGCTCTTGACCGAGTCGACCGTTTTGCCCTTGGCGATGACCTTTACGGTCAAGTTATAGAGGTGTGGTGAGTCGGGTGACCAGAGTTTGGCATTGGGGATCCGAATCTTAATCTTGTCGGCATCGGGAGTGTCGACGCTTGCGGCGAAACCAAAGGATGTTGCTTTTGCTTTGAAGGTGCATCCGGCGGCGTTTGCGGCATCTATGCTGATATGGACTTCCTGGGCGTCGATGTCGGGGGTGATATGAAGGGACTCGATGTATGTCTCGTTGACGGGTTCGAGCCAGACGGTCTGCCAGATTCCGGTTACGGACGTGTACCAGATGCCTCCTGGTTTCCTGACCTGCTTGCCGCGGGGCTGAGTGCCTTCGTTGATGGGGTCCCAGACGCTGACGACGATTTTCTGTGGGCCCGTTTCGTTGAGGGCGCGGGTAATATCCAGAGTAAAGGGGTCATAGCCGCCCTTGTGGACGCCGATCTGTATGTCGTTGACCCAGACGGTGGCGTCCCAGTCGACGGCGCCGAAATTCAACAGGACTTGCCGGTCGGCCCATTTCTTCGGTATGTCGAAGGTGCGGCGATACCAGAGACGGTTTTCCTTGCCGACGGGCTTGCCCACGCCGGACAAAGCCGACTCCACGGCGAAGGGAACGAGAATCTTTCCGTCAAATTCCTGGGGATGGCGTTCGTCTTTGGGGCGGATGGCGTACTCCCACAGGCCGTTCAAGTTCTGGAAGTCTTTACGAACCATCTGCGGACGCGGGTATTCCTTATGAGCATTGCGGGGTGAGACTTTCTTTGCCCATCGGGTCATGATATGGCCCTGGACGGGTTCGTAGCCGTCGTCGCCTACGACGCCCGCCAGCACGTCCGGAACGTGGATATTGTCCAGGGATGCTTTCAGCGACGAACAGCCCAGGATGCACAGCAGGCCCAGCGCGGTAATGGTTGCCCAAACGGCAAGAGACAATGGTTTTGTGTACAGTTTTGTTTTCAGCATGATACCTCCCAGAATAAACAGGCTGCACTTTTCGGGCCGCAAGGGCGACTCGATCCGGAACCAGATGCTACAGCAACTTTGCCGAGGCGTCAACAGTTTTTGTGGGGATTATTGCTTGGACCATATTCGCGTGTTGAGGTTGAGATCTTCAACGATGCCGACGGCAAG
>SDBV01004604.1_pt1 | contig 19744 bp, 18 predicted proteins | sample 2277081 | NCBI WGS metagenome assembly SDBV01 (sample SAMN10402039, study PRJNA504765) | marine sediment metagenome | isolation source: marine sediment core GS10_PC15, 223 cmbsf | place: Arctic Ocean: Southern Knipovich Ridge | collected 2010
GTTATAGATGGGATGTACCTCACATGGCGCCAGATGATACGGGGATTCGGGGTTGATATCGCTCGGCAGCAGGGTGCTGCTAAGCATTTTCTTCCGGGTAAAAAACTTTTGTACCCCCGGCCAGGTAGACCCGCCGAGCATCATGACGAACTTGACATTTTCTTCCATGACCAGTTTTTTGCCACCCTGCAGAGCCTTGTCAGGCAGGTACTCATTATCAAACGACACAAATTCTACCATGTAATTATCACCACCGATTTTAATTCCGCCGGCTGCGTTGACCCCCTCCGCCCAGATCTCACATCCATAAAGTCCCGGTAGGCCCCATCCGGCGACCTCACCCGTGAGTGGCGCTAAAAAACCAATTTTAAGTTTTTTCTCGGCCCCAATCGCAAACCCCGGAAGCCCAATTCCCGTTAATACAGTGCCTGCTGCGGCGGCTTTTAGAAAGTCCCTCCTTGTTATACTCATAATTTTATCTCCTTTTTAATTTCCGGTCATTGATTAGTTGTGACGCTGATTTGACAAATAGAAGATACTTGCATTCAGGCGTTCACGCCATAGCCATGGTCTTCTCTTTTAGAAAGGAGCTATATTATATTAATAAGCGGTTGATAACCTGATCCCATAAATGCAGAGAAAAAAAATTACAATAGTCCAGTGGATGATTTTTATAAGGATAAAAGGCTATTTTCTCTTTTTTCTGCAATCTCCTGGTACATTTTTATCTTAATAGCGGAATTTGCGGTAATGCACGGCCGACTAATTATCGATTCGTTGATTTAGCACAGGTTTTGTGCCGGAGAATGACTATCTCCGACACAAAATCTGATTTTCAATATATCGGATCAATAATTTTCTAAATTTTAAACTTAAACCCGAGTGCTTCCATGGTCTTAAGTGCTTTATCAAACACTTGCAAATACTCATCGGAAGGAGTCAGCGAGTTCACATTGTAACACTCTTGAAAGGTCTTGCCTTTTGGAGCTGTTTTAAAGTTTTTCTCATAAAGACTAACCAGTTTATCCAGCATCACATTGACTTTATCAGTTTCGATCCCCGCCACAGCTCTGGAGGCATAGGCCATTAATCGCGATTCCATGGCAGTAGTATAATCCAAAGCCACTCCTTTGGCCGACGCATTCCCACTCATGAGTTCGCGGCCGCTGGCCGTATCGGTGATGGCCTGGGCCGCCGCCTCCAACAAGCACATTTCAGTGCAGGGACCCGCAGAGGTATAATACTGATTACCCAACAGCAAATGAGTGTTTCGATCCACGGCCCGACACGCATGGCCGGCAACCATCAACGGCTCTCTGGCCGTTGTGTTTCCCCAGCGTACGTGAATAGGCCCGTCCAGATGCCAATCTGCTCCCACCATGATGAAAGCGGCCAAACTCGTGGCTACGTCGACGATAGCGGTCTCCTCGACCCCTCCGGCCCAGCCCCCGATAATCGGCATTTGTTCGCTCATGATAATGTCACCCGCCAGTTTGTAATGGGCGGTAAAAGTGAGCGCGTTGATGTCGATTTTCAACTCGTTTAGTTGGCTCACTTCGTGGCTGTCACAGGGCCTCATTCCTCCGGGGAAATCAGCCGCAACCACTCCGGCGGCGGTCAGTGAAGTTTCGCTTCCCTACATGGCCATGCCGGGACGGCCGGCCCGGGTCATCGCCATCCGGATCATCGAAACTTCTCCTTTGACGGCGGCTATCTCCCATGGAGAACCGGGTTTCGGCTCTCTACCGTTAATGGTGGCCAAGACCCCATTAACAATGGTATCCACCAGGGGCTCGCGCGCATATGCTTCATGCATGGAAATAAAAATATTTTCCGATACAGGAGCTCCGGTAGGACCACCTTGGTTAAGGGGTGGGCGGGAATCATCAAAACTTCTGCCTGCCAGCTGGCGTGCATCGCGACCTTCACCTAATGTCAGTTCACGAGGTGCGCCGGCGACAGCCATTAGGACTTCATCTTCAGTGTACTTAATGACACGACCCGTATCCATACAATAAATACCCATTTCTATAAGCATTTCAAGACCGGCTTGGTATAATCGATCTATCATATCGGTATCTGTTGGGATGATCTTGGAGCGGTCGAATTTGAGTTTGTATTTTTCTTTTAATTTGTTTGTCGTTTGATATGTGATCTTTCGATCCCATTCCTTCTCATCTACCCTGGGACCGTTGCGGGCTCGATCATAGGTCTCGAACACGCCAACTTTCTCTTTGAAAGCCATCGATACCCCTCCTTTCCGTTAAAACATTTAGCTCGTTAATTCATTGACAACATCCACGGCTTCAGCGGCGTTTTCCGCCCATCCATCAGCACCAATCTTGTCCGTCCATTCCTGACTTGTGGGTGCTCCGCCGAAGAGACACTTGAACTTGTCTTTGATACCGCGTTCTTTCAGTTCGATAACAATCTCCCGTTGAGCCGGCATGGTGGTCGTCATGAGAGCGGAACCGGCAATAATATCGACATCCTTCTCAACGGCTGCATCAACCACATCCCCAATGGCCACGTCCCGACCTAAATCGATGATTTCAAACCCATTGGCCTGCAACAGAATTCCGACAATATTTTTACCGATGTCGTGTATATCCCCTTCAACGGTGTGGAGAATGATTTTTCCCTTGGCGGAATAACCTCCCTCGATGTGTGGTGATAGAGTTTCCACGGCTGCTGTAAAGGCCTCAGCTGAAAGAATGATCTGTGGCACATAAATATCTCCATCATCAAACTTATCGCTGATCACCTTCATTCCTGCGGACAAGCCTCCTTCAATACAAGCCAGAGGATCTAACTTTTGTGCGATCGCATCATTGGCCGCCGCCTTGGCGCCCTCCTCGTCCATTTCAATTACACTTTTTTTCAAACGCTCGAACATTTCCTTTTCTGACATTAATTTCACCTCCTTTCCTTGAATTTCCTTTTTAGGCACTAATTTCACCTCCTCTTTTTGAATGGTGGCCGCCTTTGTGTAAAAATAAAGATCCAGGCCGCCAAAAACTCTTTGTCTTTCCTTTTCTAAAAAAGGAAATTCCATACCTAGTAAATAATGATAGATTGAATAAATCAATGTAAAAAAAATTGCAATCGTCCATTGGATGATTTTCAAAAGGATGCCGGACTATTTTTTAACTGTTTGGCACAAAATATTCACGGAACCTAAACATATCGACAATCATTATACCGAATAAAACTAACGGGGAAGACGAATATCAGGTCAACGGGTATTTTTTAGACAACCGCATATCTGAAACCATGTGCAACCTTTTTCAAGTCCTTAATCTAATGTTCCACCACGAATTCAAAATAAATCAGGCACAATTTATTGAAAATGCCATCTTCCGTTTTCATGTCCCATATCCCATCATTTCATAGGCCTGATCGCAGCAGGTGGCTTGAAAAATCGCTATCATTTTAAAATATTTTATAATATCATATATATACACATTTTTATAACGCCCAAATGAAACCAAAATGGACCTACATGCCGAGAAAAATCATCCAATGGACTATTGCAAAAGCTTTGGATTTTTGTTTATGATTTTTTTTGATTAAATTTGTCTATAGAAGAGGTTTCCTTCTTCTCATTTTTAATTATTAACTGGTGCCCATCCACGACTTTAAAACAAATAATAGAGGGGTCCAATTCAGTCCCGCCTCGGAGGGATTGTCCTGATCAAGGCCGCACAAGGGTTTACGGTGAGGCGTACATGTTGTACGCCGTAACCGGAAACCCGCGGAGAACGCCGAGCAGGGCAAAAAGGACCATTTATGGATAGGCACTAACTGATAGAGGGGAGGTGATAATATACTGATGCGGTCTGGCCGGATTAAATAACCCGACCCCCAAAAGACTAAATCAGAAACCGATGATGAAAATCAGCGAAAATCCAACCAAATCTCTACCATGGGAGGCGCCGAAGTATTATACCTAATCTTATAGGGAAAAATACGCTCCACCGGCAACGCACTAATATTCTATGACAAAAATAGAAAGGAGGTGATTCTATGAGCAAAGAAGATTTGTTAAAACAGGCAAAACAGGCTATCATGGAAGGGGATGAGGAAGCTGCCGAAGCCATGGCCTATAAAGTCATTGCAGAGGGAATCAACCCGGTGGAAATCATTAATGAAGGCTTATCACCGGCAATGACCGAGGTGGGTGACGGTTTCGCAAATGAAGAGATTCCACTTCCCGGTGTCCTCGTAGCCGCAGAGGCCATGACAGTGGCTATTAAAATAATGGAGCCACATATTCCAAAAGAAGAGATTGCGACAACGTTAGGCACAGTCGTCCTCGGAACCGTCGAAGGCGATATCCATGATATCGGCAAGCGTATTGTGGCTACAATGCTGAAAGTTTATGGTTTTGAGGTTCATGATCTAGGCAGGGATGTGCCGATCGACGTTTTTGTTGAGAAGGCTAAGGAACTTAAACCGGATATATTGGGATCCTCTGCCTTGATGACCACTACTATGGGTGGTCAGAAAATTCTTGAAGAAAAGCTGCGGGACGCAGGTATCAGAGATAATTTCAAAACTATGATCGGCGGAGCGGCAACCACTCAGGAATGGGCGGATAAAATTGGCTGTGATTGTTACGCCGAAGACGCTAATGATACTGTTCTCAAAGCCAAAGAATTAATCAAATAGCAGCAAAGGAGGTGGTTATTATGATTAGAGGACTTCAACCCGGCATCAGTACCATGGATGGTTGGGGGTTGAATATGTTCACCGATGATGAATTGACCGAAATTCATCTGGCCACTCTCGACGTGTTGCATAACTATGGCGTCGGGGTTCATTGTGAAGAGGCCATGGACATTTTCGAAGCCGGCGGGGCTTATGTGAACCGTGAGATCAATCATGTAAGAATTCCTCCCCACTTGGTGGAAGAGGCTATCAACTTGGCTCCCAGCACCCTTTTGCTGGCCGGACGAACCCCGGAATATGATGTCACATTGCAGGGTGGCAGGGTCGGATTCACGTGCTTTGGTGCGGGAGTGATGGTGCTGGATCCCTTTACCGGAGAGTTGCGGGAATCCAACAAACAGGATATAGGTCATACCGCTTTAGTATGTGACGCTTTGGATAATGTAGATATATACTCCAGTGCGGTGGTGGCCAGGGATGTCGAACGCGCCACCGATTTACACGAAGCCGAGGCATTTTTAACCAACACGTCCAAGCACTGTCAACACATTGATTTGACAGGAGGAAAAGGAGCGAAAAAATTCTTTGAGATGGCGGCTGCCATTATCGGCGGAATGGATGAACTAAGAAGGCGACCGCTGGTTTCCGCCTTGGTGTGTCCCACCAGTCCGCTGGAGCTGCATACTCATACGGCGGAGATCATCATTGAATGTGCCAAGGCAGGAGTTCCGGTGAACGTTCTTTCCATGGCCATGTCCGGGGCTTCTTCCCCAGTCACCGTGGGTGGGACTTTAGTGACCCACAACGCCGAAGTGTTATCCGGTATTGTTCTGGCCCAATTGACTGCTAAAGGGACTCCGGTGATTTACGGCAGCTCCACAACAACTTTTGATTTAACCTATGCCACCGCTCCGGTTGGAGCTCCGGAACTGGGTATGATCAGTGCCGGTGTTACCGCATTGGCGCGTAAGTACCTTCTGCCCAGCTATGTCGCGGGTACCTAGGCTGACAGCAAGGTTTCCGATGTCCAAGCAGGGCATGAAAAAACCATGACCTCCCTGCTACCGGCATTGGCGGGTGCAAATCTCATTTACGGGATGGGTATGTTGGAGTTAGGTGTGACTTTCAGCTTTACCCAACTGGTTATTGACAATGAGATCGCCCGGATGTGTAAAAGAGTGGTTCAAGGTGTACGAATCAACGATGATACGTTGGCGGTTGAACTCATCAAGAAGGTCGGAGCTGGAAAGGACTTTTTGGCCCAAAAACATACCCGGCAATACATGGGTTCGGAACAGTCTAAGGTGAAACTGATTGACCGGCGGATGCGGGGGGCCTGGAAAAAGCGTGGCGGCAAAGATATGGCCGAGGCGGCCGCAGAAGAAGCGCGCCACATTCTAAAAACCCATAAACCGACCCCGCTGCCTAAAGATGTGTTGTCGAAACTACGTTCCATCGTTGAAGAGCAGGAAGCTCTAGAAGCAAAAGAAGCTGCGGAAAAATAATGAACCTGGCGGGTAACTATTTCACAATACATATAGATACCAGCGGGTCATATCAGGTGACACTTTGTTAATGGCGCTTTTAGAAGGAGACGGAATTCGCAAAAAAACACGGCTATCTTCCCAACCAAGGAGGCTGGTGAAAATATCCGGTATATTTTGTAGAAATTCGAACACCCGCTCCTCAATCGCCGGAAGTGTTATCCGGACCGGCGCTACAATGGAAAATGTAGCTAATGAATATTTCGGCGAATAAGTTCATGATGAGCTAATGACAAAAACAGATTAGCACCTTATTAAACTGAGAATTTCCCTACTGAGGCTTGGAAGGAAACAGATTAGTTTCCTTCCAGGTCCCTTAATTTTAAAACCGTTGCTAAAAGACCAAAAAACTATGCAGGAGGACATCAAATGAATGCGAAAGAACGCGTTATGGCCGTACTCAACCATGAAAAACCGGATCGGATGCCCAGCTTCGGGGCGAATTGTATGGCAACTTACTCTCAGATGGAAGCGGTTGAGGCTTTCTGGCCGGAAGCTCATGAAAATGGGGAAACCATGGCCAAACTGGCGCTTGCCACCCATACGGTTCTAGGTTTTGACGCAGTCAGGGTTCCCTTCTGCCAAACTTTTGAAGCACATGCTCTTGGCTGTAAGATAAAGCCGGGAAAAGGTCCAGGTGGCGTTGAAGGAATCCCGGGAATCGATCACCCACCCCCTTTCAATCTTGACGACACGATTGAATTACCAGATGACTTTCTTTCCCGCGGCAGGATACCGGAACTGCTTAAAGCAGTCCGTATTTTAAAAAAGGAATTGGGTGATGCGGTGCCGGTGGTGGCGGGGATTATCGGACCTTTTACCATTGCCGGATCTCTCATTGGTACGGTTCCCCTTCTCAAGGCTTCCTTCAAAACACCGGAAAAAATGCGACCCTGGCTAGACTTAGGCGAAAAGGCCGGCACTGCTTTGGCCAAGGCCCTTATCGATGCCGGGGCAGACATCATCTCTTGCGAAGATATGACCGCCTCGCCGGAGTTGATTGCTCCTAAAACATACAGAGATTATGAATTGGAATATCAGACTAAACAGTTTGCGGCAATCTCTGTACCGACACTTTTGCATATCTGTGGTCGGGTGGACGCTATTGTTGAATGGATGGGACAAACCGGACCCACCGTTCTGAGCCTGGACCCTAAAACAAATCCTCAGGTTGCCAGGGAAAAATGCGGGCCGGATATGATTTTGTTGGGCGGATTAGATGTGGCGACCACTCTTTTTTTGCATGGCCCCGACGAGATTAAACAGGAAGCGGAAAAAGCCATTGCCGACGGTATCCAAATCCTGGCACCGGGCTGCGCGGTCGGGCCGAATACGTCTGCAAAAAACCTTCTGACCATTCTGGAAGTGGCCCAGGCACATTAAGTGAATTTCGCCGATTAAAGATTGATTATTTAAAAAATTCCACCAGTTTTAAGAGGACAATTCAGATCCAAACAGGGAATAAAAAATAGCATGGCAAGATTAGGTGTTGCATTGGACTTGGGTACTAGTGGTTTTCGGGGACAGGCTCTCGATCTGGATCAAAATGGAAAAATTTTGTCCACCGCCATCACCACCCGACATCCCCTTCCCGGTGCCAATGTCATGGATCATCTTCATTTTGCCATTGAGATGGGTCTCAATCGCGCCCACGAGGTTATCATTCATGCCATCAACAAGGTAATTGAAAATTTGAGGATTGAAAGTGACGAGGTGGTGCGGCTCGCGGTTTGCGGCAACCCCATCCAGCTTTCTCTTTTTCAAAAAATCGAAATCAGGGATTTGGCATATGCCGGAAAGCGAAAACTGGAAGCCCTGGGGGTAGTCGCTCCCAAGAGAGACGCTCAAATTGTAAAGGCTCGGGAAATTTACGGGCTCAGTCTGCCGGGTGATGCGGATATCCTGATTCCTCCGGCGGTTCGTCACGAAATCGGAGCAGATGCCTTGGCCATGATGATTCAGACCGGCATGCTAAAGAAAGATGAGATCGCCATTGCGACGGACTATGGCACAAATGCTGAGATGGCGCTAATCGTAAAAGGGATTGTTTACACCGGGTCAACTGCCGCCGGGCCCGCCCTGGAGGGGCAACATATCGAAGATGGTCTTTTGGCGCTTCCCGGTGCGATCTGTGACATTGAGTTTGAGCCGAAAAACGGTGAAAATGAAGACCTTCCAAATACCCCGGAGGGAAACCAACCCCTAAACGGGCGTATGAGAACGCTTATCCTCAACGATGAAATGACGGCTCAGCCAGGCGATACAGTGGACCCAACCACAGGAATCTTGTTTGAAAAGGGAGTGGAAAAGGCGGTGGGCATTACCGGGACCGGTGTTATTGCCTTGATCAGCCAGGGTCTTGCAGCGAGAATCATCCGCCTTCCACGGATTATTACACCGGATGCTAAAATTCATTTGTCCAACGGGATCAAGTTTACAGAGAAAGATCTTGAAGAGGCCGGCAAGGCTATCGGCGCCATCAGAGCCGGTCATATCTCTTTATGCCAGGAAGCCGGTATTAATATGGAAGATATTGAAACCGCTTACATGTCCGGAGCATCCGGTACTTATGTAGACGCGCTTAAGGCCCAAAAAATCGGTATGATACCCAAGGGCGTTAAAAAAATCTACCAAGTGGGAAACTCTTCTCTGGCGATGGCCGTGAATATGGTCCGCAATGTGGACGCGCTCTGGCACATGAAGCGGATCGCCAATGATTTGAGGCAGAATCACTGCATGTTTGCCGAATCCAAAGTGTTTGAAAAAGTCTATATTCTGGAACTTTCGTATTGGACCCAGGGCATGTCTTTAGACCAGTATCATCAGTTTTTAAAAAAATTCGGCCTTCCTCCGTTGAAAGAGGCTGCAAGTATTTCCAAGGTCATTAAGACCGTTAAGAAAGATATACCGGAATTGGGGACCATGGGTCTCACGATTGTCTCCGATATCGGCGAACAAAAAACAACCGTTTTTGAGGATTGTACCGGCTGCAACGCCTGCGTTGAGGAATGTCCCGAGAGGGCGCTTCACATGCAAGAGGAGGAAGGGGATTTTTCAATTGCCATTAATCTGGCATTATGCAATGGTTTCGCCTGCGGAAGATGTGAAAAAGCGTGTCAGGAAAAAGTCTTTTACTTAAAAAAACTGTTCACGATATAGTGACCATTTAGAAATAAAGAACCCTGGCCCCATGGGCGGGGTTTTTCAATACAAAATATAGTGTGCCATAGAAAAAAATCATTCAAACTAAACCTAAAAAGGAGGTGAATATAATGGAAAAATCCGAATATTATGAAAAGGCTGCTCAACACATCATTGATGCGGATGAGGACGCTGCGATAGAATTAGCGAAAAAGTATCTGGACGAGGGTCTAGTCCCGGCTGATATGATCGAGAAGGGACTTTCGGAAGGTATCAGGAAACTTGGGGATCTCTTTGATCGTGGAGAGATCTTTTTACCGCATCTGATCATCGCATCCGAAGCGATGACCGCAGCGGTAAAGGTGTTGGAACAGGCGCTCCCAGCAGATCAGGTTGGTAAAACACTGGCCAAGGTTGTTCTCGGCACTGTTGAAGGGGATGTGCATGACATCGGGAAAGGCATTGTCGCCACCATGTTAAGGGTTTACGGCTTCGAGGTCATCGATTTGGGTCGAGACGTACCGATTGCTACTTTTGTCGAAAAAGCCAAAGAGGTCAACGCGAATGTTGTCGGATCATCTGCCTTGATGACGACGACCCAGGTGGGCCAAAAAGCGCTTGAAAAAGCCTTAATTGAAGCAGGAATCCGAGACAAGCTGACCACAATGGTCGGCGGCGCGGCCACCACCGAACATTGGGCTACAAAAATCGGAGCGACTTTTTGGGCGGAAAATGCAGGTGATACGGTAATGAAGCTCAAAGAAATTTTCAGCTGATAAGGGGGTGAGAACATGCCAAAATACCTTACTAGACGGGGGGACGGCGCGCTCATTGAAATGACTTCCGAGGAAATCATGCGCGACTTTGAGGCCGGCACCGAAGACGCTGCCGACAGAGGCAAGATCGCACCCCTGCCAAAAGATGATCTGGATATTTTGCAGGACATCTTTACCGATCGCAACCGGTTTGTAAGCGTGGAACAAGGGAACGAAGTGGTCGTTACCCACGATATCGGCACTTTGCGGATGATGGGAGATCAGGGAAACAGTGGTGTCGGTATACCACTCAGCAGAGTGCAAGGCATCCAGGTCCATGAAAGGGCGTTTTGTGCCGACACAATGGAACTGGGACATATCGATTATAGCTTTAAACCGGTAAAACCGGTCATTGCCATGGAACAGCAGGAAATGGAAAATGCTCTCCTGGTAACGGTTATCCCACTTTTTTATGGCGCCATGCCCAATCTGGGTCAGTATTACACCCCGGACGGGCCCTTTGGAAATCCTTCTGATTTACTCCCCGCGGGTAAGATACAGGAGGCTTACGACGCCCAGGAAGGCGCAGTGGAACATGCTACCCGGGACATGATTTATGTCAGCACAAAACTGGCGCAAGTCGGTTGTGACGGGATCAATTTCGATACCACCGGAGCCGCCGGCGATACGGATTTTAAGGCCACGCTGCACGCGGTGGAGCATATCAAAAAAAATACCCACCTGTGCGTTGAGGTCGGAATGGCCGGAGAATTTGTGCTTGGCATGCACGGCGGCCTGGAATACGATGGCCAAACGCTGGCAGGACTCTATTGCCATAACCAGGTCAAACTGGTTGAGAAAGCCGGGGCGGATATTTTTGGTCCGGTGGTAAATACAAAACCCAGTAAAACCATGCCGTGGAATGTGGCAAGAGCGGTGACCTTTGTAAAAGCTTGCGTTGACGTGTCCAATATCCCGATTCATGTGAACATGGGAATGGGCGTGGGGGGCTCGCCGATATTTGAAACACCTCCTACCGACTCAGTCAGCAGGGCGTCTAAAGCCATGGTGGAAATCGCCAAAGTGGACGGGTTGTAGATTGGTGTAGGAGATCCTATGGGGATGTCGATAGCTCACGGAGTGGCAGCAGGAATGGGTGGAATCAGGACCGCCGGAGATCTGGTGGCCCGCATGCAGATGACCCGCAAGATGCGGATCAACGACGCAAAAGCCTATGTTGCCGAAAAACTAAAGGTTTCCCCGGCCGACTTGTCGGATGTTCACGTAATGAGAGAGGTCCGCGAGGAGCTGGACATCGGAATCATTACATCCGTCCCGGGTTGCGCCAAGGGAATTGAAGCAAAAGTAAGAATTGCCGAACTGCTCGATATCGAAATCGCCGGAGTCAATCGTTTGAAGGAAAAAATGAAGTTTTAACCATTTATTTAAACAGGTCCCGATGAAGATCGGGACCTGTTTAACGGTTTCATAAAAGACCTTTGATAAAATCTCAAATTCGGGTTATCCCGGACTTTGAGCCTGCTTGCAAATCCCGCGCATCGGGGACACCGAATTTGGACCTCCGATTTGTAGCAGCAGTGAACCATACCTCAGAAAGCAAAAAGGGGATATTTTCAAAGGTGTCTAATGAACTACCCCGCAGCAGAGCTGCGAAGTATTAAAGGACTAACATTAAAACGATTAAAGCGAAACAGAAAGCCTGTGAGGGATTAACGAGTACTTTTGAGGCTGTGGCCCAAAAGTGGGGGGCGGATATTTATCCCCTGAATATTGATAAAATTAACCCGATGCAGAGTATCCGGTTAAAGTGCCAGATCCCTTTATGTGAGTACTATGATGTCTGTAAGACCTGCCCTCCCAATATTTCGAGCGTTTCGGAATTCAAAGAGGCCTTACTCGGTTACAGCAGTGCTTTTTTAGTGGTGCTGCGGGAAAAAATACAGAACCTTGATCTATACCGCCAAGATTTCAGTGCTGAATTAAAGTTAGCGGATATCGTGTCCGATCTGGAATTGTCCGCCTTTGAGAACGGATTCTACCAGGCGATAGGTCTCAGCGTGGGCGGCTGCAAATTATGCGACACATGCACTCCCCAGGGAGAACCCTGTCGTTACCCCTTTAAAGCGCGCCCCAGTCCTGAGGGTTTTGGTATTGATATCACTGAACTGGCACGGGAAGCCGGTGTGGACGTGGAATGGCCGCCAAAGGAATATATCAATTTTATCGGACTCATACTTGTCTGATAAAAAGTGTGACATATGGCAATTAAGGCTTAATTTTGAAGGAGTACAAAATATTATTCGCTAAAGACGGACATCGTCAAGCAGGGGTTGGCTAAGGGATTAAATATGAATAAAATCATCATGAATTCAGTATGTTATTATCTGTAACCCATCAAACTGCCCAAGCGTCTTTCAAATTAGTGATATATCTTTTAAGTGCAACCATCCAACTTATCAACGAATCAGTCATCTAACGGATATCTGAAAAACCAGACTATGGAACAAAAACTTAAAATCAATGAAATCTATCGTAAAGTCACTCAAGCGGTGATCGGCCGACAGCTTGAAATAAAATCGATTCTAACCGCCATGGATGCCGGAAAACATATTCTTCTAGAAGGGCCGCCCGGCACATCCAAATCAACCTTATTGCGAGCAATCGCCCGGCAGACAGGGATTCCTTTTTATATTATAGAGGGGAATATAGATCTGACACCAGCCAAATTGGTTGGCCATTTTAATCCGGCCAAAGTGATGGCAGACAATTATCATCCTAAATATTTTGAGAAGGGACCGCTTTCAAGAGCGATGGAAGAAGGGGGTATCCTTTACATTGAAGAGTTTAACCGGATGCCGGCTGATGTTTCCAATGTGCTGATTTCTCCCATGGAAGAAGCGGAAATTTCTATTCCCAGGTACGGTACGGTAAAGGCGGTACGTCCGTTTACCGTGATAGCAGCCCAAAATCCCTATGACGATGTCGGCACGGTCAGGGTCAGCCGAGCTTTTATGGACCGGATCTGCCTGATCAAAATGAATTACCAGAGCGAAGCGGAGGAACGGGATATTACCCGGGTCAGGACCGGGTCGGATGATACGGAGATTATTAATTTGGCAGTTAAGATGGTGCGAGAAACAAGAGACCATCCGGACATCAAACTGGGAGCATCCATTCGGGCCGCAATTGACCTGGTTGACTTGTTCATTGGGCTGCAAAAACTGGCCGATCAACCGAACCAACATTTTTTAACGGCAGCCTGGATGGCCATGTCCAATAAGATCTGGTTGAATGAAATGGCGTCTCAATCCGCTGATGAAATCATTGAAAATATTTGGCACAAACTTGGAAATAAAGGCAAATTTTGTTTTGAAAATAATAAAAGCCGAATTACCGAGGTAACCGCGGAACAGGAGATTGAAGCTCAAGATTTCGATGAAGCCTTAAGGGCTAAAAAAAAAAAGATGATCGCTACGTAGGGGAATGGTTTTCAGACGACAATCTGGAAAATTACTCCTATTTCTACCGTGTCGCTTGTTATCTGAATGCCAATCCTGACGAGCTTGATCTTTTTTTTGAAAAACAAGATTCTCTGGAAGTCTTTTCAAATGTAATCGGCATGTTGAAACAAAACGTGCGATCATTAGCCGTAAAAATAGCCAGCCGTTTAATTATTAAAATTGCCAAACAGATTGCCGACACGGGATGCCGTTCCGGAAAACTGAAATTAGTACCGGGATTTTCGGACGATGCCGAAATCGAATTGGATTGCAGCCTGGAAAAATTCATGGAGCAACCCGAGTTGGGAATTTTAGATAATCTCGTATCCTATATCAGGCAAAGAGAAAAAACCGCTTTTGTCATGATGTTCGATCACAGCTACTCCATGAAGGGAATGAAAATAATTCTGGCAGCCATCACTGCCGCCGCCATCGCCCAGCACTTCAAAAAAGATTACGCTGTTATCGCTTTCTGCAACAAAGTAACGGTCCTAAAAGCGATCGATGACTCAACGGGTCCGGAAGAGCTGTTAGAAAGACTGTTTGCGTTAGAATTGTGCGGTGATACGGATATTCACCTGGCGTTAGAAACAGGCCTGGAACTGGTAAATCGATTTGAACGGAAAATAGGGCTGATTTTGACGGATGGGGCCTGGAATCGGGGCGGAGACCCTCTGGCCGCATCGGCCCGGTTCGACAAACTGAGTGTCATCGGTTTTCCGCCGGCTAAGCGTGAAAAAATTCGACAATTGGTCATTAGAGGGAATGGGAATTTTTCCTTTGTTGAAGATGAGACGGAAATAGCCTGCGCTATTTTAGAATGTTTAAACTAATCGGAAACGAAAATTGAAGGTGCGATAACATGTCTCAGCGTCGTTTAACCGATATTTTACTTCGGGCTATTAAGGGTGTTTCGCCGTCTCGGGAGGAAATCGTCCGAATACTTTCCCTTGAAGATCCAGCATCGATCCAACGGGTTATGTCAAGTGCCCAAAAAGTAAGAAATCAACATTTCGGGAATGAATTATTTATATACGGATTTATATATTTATCTACCTACTGTCGGAATCATTGTGCTTTTTGCTTTTATCGAAAAACTAATAAGCAAACTCCCCGCTACCGGAAAAATATAGAAGAAGTAGCGAAAATAGCTTGTGAATTGGCGGATTCAGGGGTGCATCTGATTGATCTGACACTGGGTGAAGATCCTTTAATTCACGATACCAGTAATTTTCATACTCTTTACCGAATGATCGAACGGGTCAAAGAGGAAACCGGCCTTCCGGTCATGATTTCACCAGGCATGGTTTCGGAGGAAATCCTGCAGCATTTCGCTGCACTTAAAACGGATTGGTATGCATTGTATCAGGAAACCCATAATTCGGTTCTTTTTAAAAAATTGAGAATCGGTCAGAGCTTTGAAAATCGAAATGACAATAGAAATGCCGCTCGTCGTGCTGGAATGCTGGTGGAAGACGGGATTTTGTTAGGTGTTGGAGAAACCCCATTCGATCAAGCGGATTCAATCCTGGCCATGAAACAAAATAATGTGGATCAGGCCCGGGCAATGAGCCTTGTTCCCCAACCCGATACACCCGTAGCCGACATGCCCCGCCCATCGAAAATGATCGAATGTTTATGTATCGCGGTGATGCGTCTGACCATGCCGGACCGGTTAATTCCCGCTTCCCTGGATGTCGACGGCATCAAAGGGCTCAAAATGCGTTTGGAAGCCGGAGCCAACGTGATCACATCCATTATCCCTCCCGACAACAGACTGGCCGGAGTTTCCCAAAGTACCTTGGACATCGAACAGGGGTTGCGCACGGTGTCTGAAGTTAAAAAAGTGATCAGCCACATGGGGCTGAGAGTTGCCGACGGGAAAGTTTATGAATCCTGGATAGTAAAACAAAAAGAAATTACGGTTCGGCGAGAACACCCGGGTTCGATAGGCTCACCTGAAATCCGTAGTCCTGATTTACACCCATGATGGAATAACGATCTTGAATTTATATTATTTTCCGGGTTCATGATGGCTCTGTATGGGAAATTGAAAGTCAACAATACCCAGATGCATGGCAAATTGAACCAATTGGGAAATATTTTCGAATTGCAGCTTTTCCATAATATTTGCCCGGTGGGTTTTTACCGTACTGGGACTGATGAAAAGGATGTCTGAAATCTCTTTAGTTGAATGCCCTTCGGCAATCATTTGGAACACCTCACGTTCCCGGTTGGAAAGTTTACCGTAAAGATCTTCTTGGGGTGAGCTTTTTTTTAAATAGAAATAATCTTCGATGACCCGTCGTGAAATAGAGGGGCTTAAGTAGGTATCCCCCTTGATGGCGGCTAAAATGGCCTGAATGACGTCTGAACCGGTCGAGTCTTTCAACAGATAACCCGAAATGCCCAGTTTGAAAAGTTTACTGATATACTGATCGTGGTTGTGCATGCTAAGAATGATGACTTTGGTCTGAGGGCGGTTTTTCTTAATGAGTCGCGTCGCTTCAATACCATTTAACAGAGGCATGGAAATGTCCATTATAACGATTTCCGGTTTCAGCGCCTCCACCATACTTACCGCCTCCCGTCCATTTTTCGCCTCCCCAACCACCTTGAAGTTGGGTTCACTCTCCAGCAATTTCGCAAGCCCCTGCCGCACGATTGTGTGGTCGTCCGCCAGAAAGACAGTAATCGTCCGGTCATTCATAAGCACTCTCTTTTATGGGAATTTCAATCCGTATGCGCACACCAGCCCCTTTTGATGTGTGTAGCGTGAACTTGCCTCCCAACATTGCCGCCCGTTCACGCATGGACAACAGCCCAAGGGTCGACGTGTTACCCATCAATTTTTCCGCGTCAAACCCGATTCCATCATCTTGAACCAGAAAAATAATATTGGGGTAACTCTTGATGATGGAAAGTCTGAACCGCGTTGCACAAGCGTGCTTCAAGGTGTTGGTAAGGGCTTCCTGGGCAAGACGGTACAAAACACTTTCGATATCCAGATCCATCCGTTTGCCGAACCCCATCATTTTAAAATCGATCAGAAGGCCGCTGTGTTTGGAAATATTTTTCAAATAGGCGTCCAAGGCAGGCTCCAGTCCAAGATCGCTTAAAAGGGCCGGATGAAGCCGATGAGACAGACGCCGCATTTCCTGGTAAGTGCGATTGATCTGTTTTTTTATTTCTAATATATGGGCCTTGAGCCGGTCAGGCTCGTTTGCGGCGACCTTTTCAACGGTCTCAAGCGTAAAATTAATCCCGGTCAGGGCCTGGCCGACTTCGTCGTGTAGTTCCCGTGCAATTCGCCTTCGCTCTATCTCCTGGGAGTGAAACAATCTGGCGGTAAGCCCTTTGAGTTCTTCTCGATGGCGCCCGATAGTTTGAGCCATTCGATTGTTCTCAATAGCGCCACCCAAAAAATTACCCAGTGACCCCAGCAGATGAAAATCCTGACCGGTCGTAAGGTCCTTGTCCGGCGGAACATTCAATGCAAGAAATCCGGAGGCCTTCTCTTTGGCGGTTATTAAAAAACAAACAAGCTGTATCAAATTATTATTTTTCCCTTTTAAAGTCGCTCTGAAAGGGGGAAATATGGGTTCGGGTGTGAGGAGAAGCTCTTTTTGGAGCAATGACCTCATGAGGGATTCATCAGAAAGCTCAATCTGGTTGGTTTTTATTGTGGCATTCCTGGGGAATCCTTGCTGAGCTTTGAGCACAAAAGCGGATTTATCGTAATCGATCAGGAAAATGCCGCCGGAGGTAAGATTTAACACCTTCAGGGCTCTTTCCAGGGCGATCATGAGGATGGTATCTAAATCCTGGGTCTGGTTCATGGCGAAAGCCACGGAGTTTAAAACCCATAGCTCGCGATGTCGTTGATAAAAATTTCTAGTAGCATCCGTACGGGCCGTAATGTCTTTGGCAATGCCTTGATATCCGATGATTTCTCCATTGTTATCCCGGACCGCATTGCCGCTAAGCAAGCAGTGTATGCAACTGCCGTCTTTTCTTTTAAAAAGGGCTTCAAAATCTTTTACAAATCCGTAACGATCGATTTGTCTCTTAAATACCTTCCAGTGCGTGGCTTTCTTGTAAACTTTTTCCACACTGCCCAATGACAGCAACTCTTCCTTACAGTCATAGCCCAAAAGATCCACACAGGCATTGTTGATTTCAATGAAAGTTCCATCTTTATAAGTAATAAAAATCAAGTCCTTGGAACCTTCAAAGAGACGTCGATATTTGTGCTTGGCGAGTTGCAGGTCATCTTCCAACTTTAACAGTTTTGTATCGTTGAAAGAAGTTTTGACAAATTCTTTGATTTCATCGGAGACAAAATTGCTCCAACCACGGGGATCTGCCTCCGCATGGACCACAAATACCGGGCAGGTCAGACATTGCTCGAATTTTCGAGCAGTACCGGATCTCCCGTGTTGTGCACATAAAGTTTTGGGAACATGCCAGCAGGCGGTATCCTGCCGGTTGTAAGCCCGACAGAGAACTCTGTCGCATTTAATTATTTGGTGACACGGGATTAAAGGCTGCTCTTCCGGCTGGCGTCCAAAAGACCCGGCACCTTTTTCAGATTGCGGATGCACCGTTCCTATCACCTCGATCGAAACTCTAAAGCCCGTGAATCACTTTAATATTCAATTCTTTTACAGCGCTGATAGCGCCATTGAATAAAAATGTTTAATCTGCACGGCCTCGTAATATAATCGGCTTTCTCGATAAGTTCCTTTGGATCGGTCCAAAAAAACGATTTTAATGCTATATCAGCGAAATGGTTGAATCTCAATTTCCCGAAAATCGATGAAACCGATAAATTTTTTCAGATACTACAACTATTATCTATCATTGAGCAATAAGAAAACAGCCTGGACCGTCTAATTTGAAATTGTTATGCTCAGAAACCGCCTTCAAGGACCCAAAATCATACCCTCCTTAGGGTTCGCACAAAAATATTTTAGTGTCCATCCACAAACGGCATCTTTTGGCCCAGAGCGGCGTTTTCGCTCTTTTGAAATCCTCGACATAGCTCGCTATACCTCCGGTTTCAAAATTGCTCAAGCCTTGCTCTGAACCAATATCTACCATTTGTGGACGAACACAATTTAGCAAAATTGGTGCTTAGATTGGATTCGGATTTGGCTGATCCGAAAGAGCAAAACCACAAAAATAGCGAGCTATTTAAAGGATTTTGCGAGTGAGGCATCGGCCAAAGATGGGCTGAAGCTAAGATGCTAAAATATGAAGCTATATTTTTGCGAACCCTTAGGCACGTTGAAGATTTTCGACAGAGCCGGATATCTCCGGCCCCACCCGGAGGACGGGGTTATCCAAGGCCAACTAAAGACGCCTCTCATACGTCCTGATTGCCGTTCAAATTGCTTGCTATCTTTACAAATACGCATCATTTTGTTATTATAGTTTCGATAGTACTTCTGCCTTAAGTGACCTAATCATTTTTAAGAATCTTTTTGTAATGAGAGGGGATCTGTTTTGAAATTTTCACGATTGTTGCTATTTTGTCTGGTCTTTCTTTTTGCATCCACCGCTTTTTCACAAATCTATGAATGGGTTGATGAAAACGGTGTTAAACGCTATTCTAATCGTCCGCCACCCAAAGGCACGCAGATTATCAAACAGTATGATGAAATCATTACGGAAAATGAAGATATCACTCTACCGCCTGCAACGGAAAATACCCAACAAAAGCACTCGATCGACAGCTCTGGTGACAAAAATATAAAATCACCGAAACAGGCGGAAAACGATCGAAAGGGTGGCAATTCATTTGATGACAGCCAAGATTCCGAGACCGTCACACAATTGAAAAAAGCTCTGGAGAATAAAATCACCTCCAGCCAACGGAGAAAACTGCTACGCCGGCTCAAGGCCGCCGAGGCCAACGAAAAACAAAAGAATGACGCGCGTGATTAAACGGTGTTTGAACGAAAAAGATCGTTTTCGTCCAGGCTAATTAGTGTCCGTCCACAAATGGTAGATTTTGGTTCAGAGCAAGGCTTGAGCAATTTTGAAACCGCAGGCATAGCGGGCTATGTCGAGGATTTCAAAAGAGCGAAAACGCCGCTCTGGGCCAAAA
>SDBV01004605.1_pt1 | contig 19744 bp, 15 predicted proteins | sample 2277081 | NCBI WGS metagenome assembly SDBV01 (sample SAMN10402039, study PRJNA504765) | marine sediment metagenome | isolation source: marine sediment core GS10_PC15, 223 cmbsf | place: Arctic Ocean: Southern Knipovich Ridge | collected 2010
TTATGCAGCAAGCGAAAGAAACCTTCGAAGAACAAGAAGACCTAGAAATGGCAGAGGAAATCATCGGCAATTTCGATGAAAGCGGTTTTTTACAAACGCCGCTAGAAGAGATCGCCCTTCTAAATAACTTTAGCGAACCCCACCTAAAGGAACTTTTGTGTGAAATCCAAACGTTTGATCCCTATGGTGTAGGGGCAGCAACTCTACAAGAATCCCTTCTCATTCAGCTGCGCTGCCGACAGATGCAAGATACCCTTGCCTACAAAATCCTCGAACAACACTATGAGGACCTCCTCCACAATCGCATTCCAAACATTCAGAAGGGACTCAATGTTTCTGTTGAAGCCATCCAAAAAGCAATCGAGCAGGAGGTTTCTCATCTGGATTTACACCCCGGAACGTTGTATTCGAAAAAAATCGTTCAGCACATCGTTCCAGATGTTACCCTGAAGCTTACAGAAGAGACAATTGAAGTGATCATCAATGACGAATATCTGCCTACATTACGCTTGAATAGTCGATACATGAACATGCTCAACGATAGAAATTTGTCCAAAGAAACAAAAGACTTTGTTCGCAATAAACTGGTGTCAGCAAAATGGCTTTTAAAAAATCTCGATCAAAGGAACGAAACCATCCATCGCATAGTGATGGCTTTGGCTAAATGGCAAAGAGACTTCTTTTTGAATCCAGACGGTAAACTTACCCCTTTAACAATGAAAGTGCTCGCCGAAGAGTTGGATCTCCATGAATCCACCATAGCTAGAGCCGTTTCAAATAAATATGTCGACAGCCCCCGAGGAATCCTGCTTCTACGATATTTCTTTTCAAATGCTTACACAACAGCAGAAGGGCAAAACATCTCTTCCAACACCGTTCGAGACGCCTTGAAGACAATCGTCGACGAGGAAGATAAGAAAAAGCCTCTCTCCGATGAAGCGATCTCCAAGCTATTACAAAGAAGGGGAATCCGTTGTGCTCGTCGCACCGTAGCAAAATATCGAACGGGAATGAATATCGGCAGCGCAAAACAAAGGAAGCAGTACTGACGAGCTTTGCTGCAAGATTCACCACAGTAAACGAATACTTTACCACAGAGATCACAGAGCACACAGAGAATAATAAAATATGTTAATTCCTTCTGAAAACAACTTCTCGAATGGATTTAACTTTTTTCTAAATCTCTGTGAACTCTGTGGTCTCTGTGGTGAATTGCGCAAAGCCCTCTTAGATCCATTTTTGGACGATGGGAAAGCGGCGACCGACAGAGAACGCTCTTGCGGAAACACGCAGTCCCGGAGCACTTTGACGGCGTTTGTATTCGTTTCGATGGATCCGTTTCACCAGGTCGATGACGACCTCCAAAGGATAGCCATATCGTTTTGAGATCTCCTCAGGAGAGCGGTGTTCTTCCACATAAGCTCGCAGGACGTCATCGACGATGGCATAATCGGGAAGGGAATCTGAGTCTCGCTGTCCTTCTCGAAGTTCAGCTGAGGGGGGTTTGTGGATGATGTTCTTGGAAATAATCTCTTCGCTCCGGTTGATCCAACGCGCCAAATCGTAGACCTGCATCTTCGTAACATCGCTGATCACACCGAGACCGCCAACCATGTCACCATAGAGTGTCGCATACCCCATAGCCAGTTCGCTTTTATTTCCGGTACTGAGGACGATATACCCAAGCTTGTTGGAAAACGCCATAAGAAGCATCCCCCGAATTCTCGCTTGTAGGTTCTCTTCAGTAACATCCTGCGCTTTCCCTTCAAAATATGGAGCAAGTAGATCTAGATAGCTCTGAAAGGGTTTCTCTATAGAGATCTCCTTGGATTTTATTCCTAAGTTGCGAATCAGTTGAATGGCGTCATTTTTTCCCTCTTCCGAAGAAAATCGCGAAGGCATCATCAAGCCGAGGACATTTTCTTTTCCCAAAGCCTCCGCGGCAATGCAAGCAACTACTGCGGAGTCGATACCTCCAGAAATCCCAAGACACGCCTTGGTGAGGCCCTGCTTTCGGAAATAATCCCTAAGACCCAAAACTAGAGCTTTGAAGAAATCCTCTGTGTCATTAATCTTCAAAGAGCAGGGTTCCGCTGATTTATCCAAGTCCACAAGCAAGAAATCCTCTTCGAACCCTTTGGCATATTGTAAAAGTTCGCCTTCAGGGCTGACATACAAGCTATATCCATCAAAAATCAGGCTGTCGTTTCCGCCAACTTGATTACACAAAAGAATAGGACATTTTAACGCTGAAGCAGCACCAGAACACACCTCTAACCTCTGCTGGCACTTTTGCATCCGAAAAGGCGACGCAGCAAGGTTGACAACGAAGTCAAGGCCCTGATTTTGCAAATCGACAATTGGATCGTGAATGTAATCAACTTGCTCAATCGTTTGCGTATGCTTCCAGATATCTTCGCAAATGGTTACCCCTACCCTTTTCCCTCGTATTTCCCAAGCAAAATTGACGGGAGCAGGTTCGAAATAACGTCTTTCATCAAAAACATCATAGGTGGGCAAAAGCGATTTATCCTGAAAGCCAACCAACGTTTGATCGCTGACGATCATTGCACTGTTAAAAAGGGGTTTTCCTTCTGTTTTTGGATTCTTACGTGGCGTGCCAAGGATAACGGCGATGTTTTTTGTAGCTTCAACAACTTTCTCGAAGTAACGATCCAGCTCCTGAATAAAATGGGGTAAAAGAAGAAAATCATCCGGAGGGTATCCAGAAAGCACAAGTTCGGGAAAAATCACCAGTTCAGCATCTTTCGAACGCCCATAAGAGATACTTTGAAGGATTTTTTCTGTGTTCCCAGCCACATCTCCAACAATCGGATTGATCTGAGCAAGTAAGACACGCATTTTTTAACTACCGAAGTCATCGAAAACGATGCTTTCCCGCGGAACACCGTAGTCGTCGAGGAGTTTCATGACAAACTTATTGTGCAGAGGGGGACCACACACATAATAGAGATTCTCTTCAGGATATTCCATAGACCTAAGCTGACCCTCTTCAAATGCCTTGAAGAGAAAAGCTGTCTTTAAAGGATCATCACTGGGCCATCCCGCCTCGAGATCTTCTGGGAGAGGTTCGGACAACACAAGATGATAGGAAAAGTTATCACGAGCTTTATCCAGTTGACGGTATTCCTCTTCATAAATGTTTTCTTTCAAAGACCTAGCGCCATACCACATCGTCACCTTCCGTTTTGTGCCCTCCGTCTTTAAAAGATGCATAATATGGCTCCTCCCAAATGATGACCCCGCGCCTCCAATCAAGAACACGAGCTCTCGATCGTCATCAATCATGTGTGATTCACCAAAAGGACCAGATAGCCTCACTTTATCCCCCGGTTTTAGGGAAAAAGAGTATGAAGAGCAGATCCCCCAAGGAATTGTTTCTGAAACCTTTCCTTTCTCAAAGGGAGGGGATGCGATGCGGATATTGAACTTGAAAATCCTCCCTTCCCCGGGATAAGAAGCCATGGAATAGGCTCGTATGATCTCATCTTCCCCAAGATAGCTGTAGTCGATCTCCTGATCGAACATGCCAAACTGCTCCCAATCGTTAAAATACTTGGGGTCCGTAGTCTCTTTCCATTCGGAAGTGTTGGTCTTGAAAGGGGGTACGTGAAACTGAAGGTAATCGCCCGAACGATAAGGTGTTTTCTCAGGAAGTTCGATCACCAACTCCTTAATAAACGTTGCAACATTATCGTTGCTGATGACGGTGCCAATAACCTCTTTCACATCTAAGCAGGCTTCTTCAACATGAACACTGAGGTCATGCTTGACTTTAGCCTGACAAGACAGGCGCCACCCTGATTTGATCTCTTTTTTTGTGAAGGTAGATCTATCGGTTTCAAGAGGAGGGTCTGCCCCCTCAGTAATTTGCACTTTGCACTGGAGGCACGTTGCCTTCCCTCCACAAGGAGAGGGAATAGCGATTCCTTGTGAGGTTAAAGCCGTTAAAAGCGTGCCTCCTCCAGGTACCGTCTTTGTCAGTTCTGTATTTTCGTTGATATAGATTTTACACTCTTCGGTGCTAACGAATTTGGCTTTGGTGAACAAAATCATCACTGCCAATCCCACGCCAATAATGATAAAAGAGATGATGGCGTATAAACATAACAACCAATCGACACCTAAGAAAGTAACGGCGAGAATTTCATTTTGCATACCCCTAGCCCCTTCTGTTAACTATACCGAAACAAACTCAAGAACCGGTTTTTGGTCTGTCCTTTTTCCGCCTGACTTTGTGCTCGATCTCACCTACTTTCCTAAGTATGCTGAGATCTCCGCACTTCATCAGTCGAAAAAATTTCTATCCCAAAACTCCAATTTTTGAATTTGTTTCGGTATAAGCTCATCCTATCTTGCGTTGGGTTTTCGCTTCAAGGAAATAGATAGAGGGAGTTGCAAAACTCCCTCTGTCAATATGAATATTGAATGTTCAATTTGTCATTCGGTGACGGCGTGTATAGAAGGAAAATAGAAGAAAAAATCTTGACATTTTCCTTTAAAAACCTGAAAATTAGTTCTTTAACCTAGAAAACGCAGTTCAAAATGATCTATAAGTGCAAGATTTTGGTTCATAACCGATTACAATGGAGGGTCACATTCCCATACGGTGAAGGGGCCCTCCATTGTGAGCGGTTATGGGCCAAAAGATTGTGCTTAGAGATCGTTTTGAACTGCGTTTTCTAGGTTTAAACTTTATTGAATGTAAAAAACCATAGGTTATCTTTATGACCAAGAAAAAACTAGAGATCCATAGCGAAAACCTTTTACCCATAATTAAAAAATGGTTGTACTCAGACAAAGATATCTTCGCCCGAGAACTTGTTTCCAACGCATGCGATGCAATCCACAAAGTCAAAATCCTTAGAGATAAAGGAGAAGTGAAAACTTCTGATGAAGAATTCCGCATCGACATTCGAGTCAACAAAGAAAAAGGCACGTTACAATTCATCGACACGGGAATTGGCTTGGATGCAGAAGAAGTGGAAAAATACATCTCCCAAATTGCTTTCTCCAGTGCAGAAGAATTTCTGGAAAAATATAAAACCAACCAAGAGGGAGATCAATTTATTGGCCACTTTGGATTGGGGTTTTATTCGGCATATATGGTCGCTGAGAAAGTGGAAATCGAAACTCTTTCCTATAAAGAAGGTGCTGAACCCGTTTTTTGGTCTTGCGACGGTTCCTCAGAATACAACATTGAGAAAGGATCTCGAAAAACTCGTGGAACAGAAATTACTCTCTTTGTAGAAAAAGGCAACGAAGAGTTTTTGGAGGAGTTTAAACTCAAACAGATCCTGGAACATTATTGCGCCTTTCTACCCTATCCTGTCTATTTGGGAGAAAACCGCATCAATACGCACGAACCACTCTGGGTTAAAAAACCCTCAGAGTGTACAGAAAAAGATTATCTCGAATTTTACCGTCACCTTTACCCCATGCAAGAAGATCCACTCTTCTGGATGCATCTGAACGTCGATTATCCGTTTCATTTAAAGGGGATCCTCTACTTCCCGAAACTGCAAAGGGAATTTGATATCAACAAGAACAGCATTAGACTATTCTGCAATCGAGTTTTCGTTTCCGACAACTGCAAAGATGTCATCCCGAACTACCTCATGGTTCTTCAAGGTGTGATCGATAGCCCCGATATTCCTCTAAACGTCTCACGAAGCACACTGCAGATGGATCGCACCGTCCGTCAGCTATCGGGCCATATTTCAAAAAAGGTCTCCGACAGCCTAACTACCCTTTATCGCACCAACCAAGAGCGTTATTACCAGTGCTGGGAGGACGTTTCACCCATCATAAAACTGGGGGCCATGGAAGATGAAAAGTTTTATGACCGCGTAAAAAACCTTATCATCTGGAAAAACGTTGGCGGAGAATGGACCACCATCGAGGACTACCTGGAACGAAACAAAGAGAAAACCAAAGACAAGGTGCTCTACACCAAAGATGATAAGCAACTGTCACACTTTCTTGACATCTACAAGCAAAAAAACATTGAAGTTGTTTGTGCTCCAAGCCCTCTTGACACCTACCTCATTCAATTCTTAGAAACAAAAATCGCACCTGCAAAGTTTCAACGTATTGATGCAGAAATCGACGAAAACATTTTAGACAAAGACCGCGAAAAAACCGTTCTCGATTCCGACGGCAAAACGGAAGCTGGGAAGTTGGCAGATTTCGTTCGCTCCAAGATAGAACATGAGAACATCGAAGTCGAAGCAAAGAGTCTAGCAACAGATAGATTACCAGGATTTGTCGTGTTTGAGGAAAACCAACGCCGCATGCGAGACTACATGAGGTCTCTAAGCCCGAAAGATGCCCCACAAAACTTGTCCCAACTCACAAAGCAGACTTTCGTAGTGAACACGAACAGCCCCTTGATGTCCGTGGTACAAGAACTTGACAAAGCTAACCCAGAATTGACGAAAGAAATCATCAACGAAATATACGACCTGTCGCTCCTATCCCAACGGGAAATGGACCCTACGACATTGAACGATTTCATCCATCGAAGTAACACCATACTAGAAAAGCTGGCTACCCAAGTTGTGAAAAAAGGAAAATGAAAACTGTAACGTTCACCTCTATCTGTTAACCGCGAAGAACGCGAAGAAAACAAAGGACACGCGAAGATTATTCTAATTAAAAAACTTCGCGTTTTCTTCGCTTCCTTCGCGATCTTCGCGGTGACTGAATCGTGAGCTGAGCGGTTACGACTATAGAAAAAATTACATTAAAACAATGAATACTCATTTTCTTTTTAATAATATTTTTCTTCGCTCTGCACGAACAATCCTTTTTGCCTTTGTTTTCCTTCCGCTGCTCTCCTTTGCGGCAGAGAGATATAATCCGATCGCGGTTTATCTTACTTGGCAACACGATCCTACAACGACAATGACCATACAGTGGATCACAGAAGCCAACAAAGATGAAGACCAGGTTTATTACCAAAAAGTCGGAGAAAATTCCTGGCAAATTGCCATCGGAAGCCACTCTCCAATGCCAGAATATGAACCCTACCTCATCCATAAAGTAGAACTTACCGATTTATCTCCAGGGACCTCCTACGTCTTTCGAACAGGAGAATGGAATACTGTTCCCAACAAATTTCGAACAATACCACCAAACACTGATACACCTATCCGCTTTGTTGTCGGCGGAGATATGTACCGCGATGGTATTGAGAACCTCGTCGAAACCCACCGGCAAGCAGCTCGAGTAGATCCTATGTTTGCCCTTGTTGGAGGAGATATCGCTTACGCCGGAAACAAATATTCAGTAAGAACTAGCCACACCCAAAGGCAACGATGGCTAACATGGGTGATAGCCTGGAACCAGCATATGGTAACGCCTGATGGATATCTCATTCCGATGATCCCCACGATCGGCAACCACGACGTAAATGGACGCTACGACCAAACCCCTGAGCAGGCCCCCTTTTTCTATTCCCTATTTTCCTTTCCAGGAAGGCAGGGATACAACGCTCTCGATTTTGGCGATTTCCTTAGCATTATCGTCCTGGACTCCGGTCACACACACAGCATTGATGGTAACCAAACCTTTTGGCTGTATAATACCCTAGAAAAACGACAAGGAATTCCACACAAATTTGCCATATATCACGTTCCTGCTTATCCCTCTGTCCGCAAGTTTAGTGGAAAAATAAATAACGAAATCAGAAAACATTGGGTTCCAATTTTTGAGCACTTTGGGCTGACTGCAGCCTTCGAGCACCATGATCATGCATACAAACGCACCCACCCTATCTATAAAGGACGAGTAGACCCAAGAGGGGTCCTCTATTTAGGTGACGGTGCTTGGGGAGTAAAAAAACCGCGCAAGCCGAAAAAACCAGAAAAGGTTTGGTTCTTGGCCAATACGAAGCGGGCTAAGCACTTCATCATGGTGACATTGGAGGGAAATAATCGCTATTTTACAGCTATCGATTCAAAAGGTAATGTAATCGATTCCTACTCACATGTTCAGTAAGCGTTCAGACAATGCCACCAACTTAAGAAATAAAATTAAACGCAAAGGAGCAAAAGACGCCAAGACGCAAAGAAATTAGGGTGTTTTCCTTAGCGTCTTTGCGTTTAATTTTATTTCTTAAGTTGACGCCATTGTCTGAACGTTTACAATTTTTTCTCTTTTTGCTATGGTTTTTAATTGACAAGGAGACTGAGAAAAATGATTGATGATCATATAAAACATTTGCGAGCTTATGTAATCGGCTCTATTTTTTTGATTTTTTCTTGTTTCATAAATCAGATCTTACTTGCAAACGAACTCCCCCAAACGGGAACACTGGTCGTTACCTATCAGACTGATACTGAAGGAGAAAGGCTAGACCGCATACGGTTTTGGTTGAAAGATGAACACAACAAACAACAACTTTTTCCCAAAGGGGATGCTTATGTCGATGACTTCAACTATCAAAACCGCATGGTTGTCATCGAAGACCTTCTCCCAGGAGTGTATACCCTAGAATTTCTCGTTCCCAACACTGATGCCTATTTTGTCGAAGTTCCGATACGACAAGTTGTCATTGACAAAGGTGATGCCCTCAAAATCGACCAGCAAATCAAACCGAGAACCACCTTTTTCGATTCTGAAGAAAAAGAGAAAGAAACGGAGACGGAATCCCCCACTTTTTCCGATATCGACACCCCTGTAGATACTGAGCAGACAATCACTGCAGATAAAACCACACAGGACGTCGCAGTAGATACGGAAACTGCGATGGGAAAGCTTATTGTCTCTTTCGATGCAAAATTCGACCCCCCGCTGGCGGAACAGATCTGTTTCAAGTTAATGGATGACTGCGGAAACTGTACTGTACACCCCCGGTCGGGCAAGGACACCGAGGTTGCTCTAGTTGCAGGAAAAATGGTCATGATTGAAGATGTCCCCGTAGGGGAATATTCGGTCGAGTTTTTTATCGAGGACGATCACGAGCAAACACTCTACGCCTCCAAACCCTTTCACATCACAGAAAACAAAACAAAGTCTTTGCACCGCTCTCTGCAGGAGCCAATCCCTCATCAAGAACCTCCTTCTGATGATCCGTCATCATCCACTGAGGGTGGCATTAATTTGAATGTCACCGCCAACATCCCTACAGCAATTTTTCACGTTAGAAATGAAGATCGTACAAAAAGTTGGGAAGGAAAGGGAAGACTCTACACCTTTGAAGAGTTAGAGCCCGGTATCTACTACCTCTCTTTTGAAAGCACAGATCCATTTTTTATTCCTCCTAAGGAAATGCGAATAGAAATGACTGAGAATGGTGATCGCGAGGTAGAAACCCTCTTCCAAACACAAGGCAAACTCAAAATTCTAACGAATGTCGACTACACGAAAGTGATAATCGAAGACCAAAATCATCAAAAAGAACCCATGAAAGCAGAAATCTCCGAAACCATGAGCGCTCTCTATCTGCCAGAAGGGCACTACCGCCTAACCTTTCCCAAGCAAGATGATGTTAGAGTCCCTCCACAGCCTATGGAAGTCACCATCTATGACTTACAAACCAGCGAAGTAAACGCCTATTTCGAAGTTCAATAAACTCTTTGAGGCATTGTCACTCCCTTTTCTCTTCAGCTTCTGACCCAACATCTGGAGCTACATCGGTGATCGCACCAAGCAGCACTTCAATTTTTGATCCATCAAACATCTTTAGGATTACGGTTTTCTCCTGCACACGAGATACTGTGCCGATGATACCCATTGCTGTCACGCGATCTCCTTTTTTCAAACCTTCACGCTGACTTTCCAGGGCCTGACGACGCTTTTGCTCGGGTCTCCACAAAATAAAATAAAAAAACAATAGGGCAATACCGATCATGACAACGGTTTGCCACATGCCATCACGAGCTGAAGGTCTTTCCGCTTCCTGAGCATAAAGACCACTGCTAAATAACAGAACTTGTAAGCTTACTAGTGTTGCTGTCCATTTCTTCATATTCACACCTTTAGTTGGGATAAATTTTACAAACTTGTTCATAAAGTTTAGGAAGTGTTTCATTTTGAATAGCTTGCCTGAGTTTGCGCATGAAATCAAGATAAAATGCAATACTTTGGATCGTAACAAGTGTCAAACCGGTGATTTCATTCACATTCAAGAGATGCCGCAGGTACGCTTTGCTAAACTGCGAGGTGTAGCAATCAAGGTCGGGATCGAGAGGAGTAAAATCTTCCGCATATCTACCTGCTTTGATATGTATCTTTCCCGACCACGTAAATGCTGTGCCATTGCGCGCATTGCGAGTGGGAAGAACACAGTCAAACATGTCTACACCCCGCATCACCGCTTCAATGATATTTCGGGGAGTGCCAACGCCCATCAAATAGCGCGGTTTATCCTTGGGTAAGTGTGGTTCTGAAATTTCAATCATTTCTTGCATCATCTCTGGCGGTTCCCCTACAGACAACCCCCCAATGGCATATCCATCGAAATCAAGATCAACCAATTCCTTTGTGGACTGCACACGCAAATCCTCAAACATTCCCCCCTGTGTAATCCCAAAAAGATTTTGATAGGGCTTGAGTTCAAAATTTCGACAACTTTTTGCCCAACGATGTGTCCTATCCATCGCCGCTTCGACACGGGAACGCTCACATGGATAGGGGGAGCATTCATCGAAAGCCATCACAATATCCGCACCAATGGTCTTCTGTATCTGCATGCTTTCCTTGGGTCCTAGAAAATACCTAGTACCATCGATGTGCGATTGAAACTGCACACCTTCCTCGGTCACTTTATTCAAATTAGAAAGGGAAAAGACCTGAAAACCTCCTGAGTCGGTAAGAATCGGCCGCGGCCAGTTCATAAAACTATGGAGCCCTCCAGCTTTTTCCATGATTTCCTCACCGGGACGTAACATCAAATGGTAGGTGTTCCCTAAAATGATTTGGACATCAAGATCGAAAAGTTGCTGGTTTGTCAACGTTTTCACGGCACCACGAGTCCCCACCGGCATAAAAATCGGTGTTTCAAAGGTTCCATGCGCCGTTTCAATTTTTCCCAAACGCGCCTTGCTCTGGGCATCAGACTTTAGAACTGAAAACTTCATCGCTGTCATAACTTCTCTTCTTCTCTACTTGCTTAACACGGCAATGTTTTCGATGTGAACAGTATGGGGAAACTGATCCACAGGCTGCACCGCTTGGAGACGGTAACCAGCCTTAACAAACTCTGCAATATTCTCTGCTTGCGTGGCAGGATTACAGGAAATATAGATAATTTTCGGGGGATTCAAAGCAATTATGTGTTTGATCGAAGCGGGATCCAAACCGGGACGGGGCGGATCCACCATGACGATATCGGGCGGAGGGAACAGTTCTTCTTCCTGAATCTCTGCCAGCTTTTCATGAACAGAACCCGTAAGAATGGTAACGTTATCAAGCCCATTCTCGGAAGCATTGCTACGAGCATCAAGTGCAGACTCTGGAGATAGCTCTATTCCCACCACCTGTTCTGCACGATTGGCGACACAAATCCCCAAAGTCCCCGTCCCGCAATACAAATCATAAACAACAGCACTCTTAGGAATGACTCCCATTCTCAAAGCAATTGAATAGAGAAGCTCTGCTTGCTCGGTGTTTGGTTGAAAAAAAGCCGAAGGACTAATGGAAAACTTTAAGGGCTGGGGCTCTTCTGCAGGGTCTGTTTTAATGTACAAAATCTCTCGAATATGTTCGGCACCATACAGATGCATTTCGTAAAGCTGTGTAGGCTGCCCCTTTTGCACCTGCTGAATGGTTAAAAAGATACTCAGCTTTTTCTCTGGATCTACAGGCTCCACCGCATCTCGGACAAAAGCGACAAAACTCTCGAGGTGCTGCTTTTTCAACGCATATGCGGGGTTACCAGAGACCGTCAAGTTCACCATCCTATCTCCAGTCCTCTGTCCTTCTCGTAAAGTTAAAGTTCTGAGCGATCCGCTATTACGTCGAACGTGATAAGCATCAAGACCAAACTCATTCCACCATTGCCGCACAGCATTTACCGCTTCAACAAACCAAGGATTCGGCAGATGACACTCAGAAAGGTGAAAAACCCGCCCTTTACTTGCATCCATCATCAACCCAAGATAATTGTTCTTTGCTGCATCGCTAGAAAAGGAATATTCCATTTTGTTGCGATAATGCCACTGACTCGCACAAGGGAGGATTCCTCTCACTTCAACCTCATCCGTCAACAGATCACCGAAACAACGAAGAACAAATTCCTGCTTGTTTTTTAGCTGCATCTCATACGAAACCTGCTGCCATCGGCATCCTCCACAGAGACCAAAATGTTTGCATCGGGGTGGTATGCGATCGGAAGAAGGGTGCAAAATTTCCTCTAACCGACTTTGATATATGCCTCTGCGTTTCCGCAATAGCATAGCACGAACTTTGTCACCAGGAACTGCAAAGGACACTTCCACAGGCCACTCTGTTCCATCTTGACGCTCGAAATATCCAATGCCATTCCCCTTTTTTGAATACTTGACAATGTCAATTTCAACAAAATGTGGCTGATTTCGAATCGACATAAGCTCTCATTAAAAAGTAATGAATGATAATTAAACGGAATTATAGCTCTCTTTTCTATCTTGGTAAATCAAAAAGGTGTTGTTGGGTAAAAAGACAAAAAAAGGGAGGCATCAGCCTCCCTATCATTAAACATGAAATTTTTCGATTGAGACAACTATCTAGCTTTTCTTCTTGCAGGAAGCTTAGCTGTTTGTTTTCTCTTAGGGGCAAAGGCCCGTGCTTTACCAGTCTTACGTGCAGTAGCTTTTTTCTTTACTGTTTTAGCTTTTGCTTTGGTAACAGCTTTCTTTTTAACAACTTTCTTAGCTACTTTTTTCTTGGCAACTTTCTTGACTGCCTTTCTCGCAACCGCTTTCTTAGCTACTTTTTTCTTAGCTACTTTCTTGACTGCTTTTTTCGCAACCGCTTTCTTAGCTACTTTTTTCTTAATTGCTTTCTTAACAATCTTTTTCTTGACTGCTTTCTTAGCTACTTTTTTCTTAATTGCTTTTTTAACAATCTTTTTCTTGACTGCCTTCTTAGCTACTTTCTTGGCAACTTTCTTTTTCTTGCCCTTATTTGTCTTATCGAATTTGATGGATTCTTTACGGAACATCTTAGCCAGTTTTTCAAGCTTTACTGTTCCAGTTCTAACTCGCTGAGAAGCGGCTTTATTGCCACTTTCAGCTGCTTTTTCGAGATCCCTCAAGACATCTGCAAGAAGTTTTCTCAAAGAAGTTACAGTTTGTGGGTATGCCATGCGAATTTTCCTCCTTTTTAGAGTTTCGTGACGGCTAATTAAATATTTACTTTGGATATATTGTGCAACCCTTTTTTTATGATTCGCCGAATTATGTTGCCGTTTTGCAATGCAAAACAACTCGGCCAAGTTGCATCCAAAAGTTGTCAATTGCCTTACCAGCACCTTACGAAGGCACTTTTCTTAAAGAGTTACCTTGTATACCGAAACAAATTTATTTCACCAAAAAAATTTTAGCATAATCAATAACCCACTATGCTTATTTGACACAAACAGTCGCTTTCCTCTTTAATACGTTTTTTAGTATAATAGACATTATATTTTACCGAGGAAAACAGGCAGCATGTTGTCAAAGTTTCGTTTTTTGTTTTGTCTCTCCCTTGTTTTTGTGATTCCCACCGATGCTAACCCCTTGAACGGGGAAACATCCGTTGTAAAAGGGGGAAAAGGACATATTGAATCCCAAATTGAAGAGGCCGACAACCTATTCAAAGCGACGTTATTTGATAAAGCTGTTCCCATTTACCAGAATCTTCTCTCAAATCCCCTGGCTGACACCGAAGATGAAGCCTGTATTCGTCTTCGTTTAGCGCAATGCTATTTCTTCACGGAACAATATACTAAGGTTTCTGAGCTCTTTTCAGATCTCCCTTCTTCCGATTTTGGCCATTCTTCCCAGGTAAAGAGGTATTATCAAGAGGGAATGTTTTTGTTGGGAATCTCTTTTAATAAATTGAAACGATATGACAAAGCTATTGCAACTTTGCTGAGATATCTTTCTCTTGAAGAGGAAAACCCACCACCTTTTCGTGAAGAAGCGCAATATGAGCTAGGTCTTGCCTATTTTCACCAACAGGACTTTTCAGCAGCAAAAAAACAGTTCGAAACTTTTCCCGAAAAGTCGAAAAAGGTACGTCTGCTTCACCTTTCAAGAATTTATTTGGCTCGGATTTCTATCGCTCAAGGAAAATTCCCTGAAGCCGAAGCAGCTCTCGATGTTCTTGTTAAACAAATAGATGCCAATGACGTATTTCGATATTGGTTATCCTTTCTCCATGGTGAAATTCTCTTTCGTCAAGAAAATTGGGTCGACGCCGCTTCTCATTTTGAAAAGGCGTTACCGTTGCGAAATCAAAACAAAGCCGAATGGTATGAAGACACATTATATCAACTAGGATTATGTTATCTGTATCTCGGAGATGACTCCAGCCGTTCCCCCATAAACCAGGAACAATACCTTAGCAAAGCCGAAGAAGTTTTGCTTAGCCTTGTTCTCCATGCGCCTTCTGATCGAGCCTATCTGGCATTGGCACAATGTTATTTATCCAAAGGAAATCGTCTTAAAGACCCGATCGCATTTCAAGAACTGGAATCTTTACTTTCAGAGAAAGCTACTTTTAAGTCGCGAGAGTCATTACATCATGCTCTGCTTCTCAAAGCCGAGGCAGCGCCCTCCTATTCAGAAAGGAAAAAAATCTTCCGGCAATTAACACATGAATCAAACAAAGACGGTCCATATTATGCCAATGCCTGGTATTTGCGAGGGCTGAACGAACTTGATGAGGGACAAAAACATGTCAACACCCTCCAAAATAATGAGACGAAAAAACACTTAGATCATGCGACCAGCGTCTTGGGTCAGGCTTTTGACTTGTTATACCCTACAAACAAAAAATTAGCTGCCCTTGCGTTAAAATACCAAGCCCAGGCGCACTACTATCAGAATAGTAGGGAGGAGCATCTTAAAGGATTGGCGGTGTTGAGCGAGCTCCTCAACAGATATCGTGACGATCTTTTCCCCTTACTAGACAAACCAGACGAGGTTTTCTTCCTTCAAGGGCTGATTGCTTCGAATTTACTCGACGGAGAGAAAGGAGAAACCTATTTTACCGTTGCGAGGAATTCACTCAATCACAATATGGAAAGTTATCCTAACGGAGAATTCCACGAGGAAACAGTTAAACTTCTAGGGATCCTGTACTACCAAAAAGGCGACTTCGAAAAAGGTCTGCAGATTTTCCTCGAGCTCGCTAACATCTCCCCGCCCTCTTCGTTGGCCGGAGAAGCTCTATTTTGGGCAGCAAATTGTGTCGATAGCCTTGGCACAGACCTCTCCCAAAGTAAGCAATATCGGCAAAAGGTGTTTGAGCAATATCCAGATTCGCCATTTGCAGAAGAGGCATATTTCCGGTACTACAGCTACCATGAATACTTAAAAGGAAGCCACGACGCTATTGAACACTTAAAGTCGTTGGAAGGCAAATTTCCAAATAGTCCTTTTCAGATTAATGCATACTACCTCATTGGATTAGACTACCTGAAAGATCGTAAATCTGATGATGGAAGGCGAACGAGAGATAAAGACATGAATGCTGCCATCGAAGCATTTCAAAAGGCGGAGATCACCTTTGATTCTCTTTTTGAAAGCGAGGCCATCCCCGAGGAAAAGCACGAATATTTTATTACTCTCCACTACCGTAACATACTTGAAAGTGCTCTAGCCTTTATAAATCTTGCGAAAGATTCAGGGGGAGCAAAAAAACGCGTTTACCTTGAAAATGCCGAAAAGATCCTTCATGGGATGTATACCGATTTTGAAAGCCCGAAGCATCCACTCGCGAAGGTCTTGGTGGCAGGCAAGTCTATCACCCCCTTGCAGGAGCAATGTGCCTACTATCTTGCAAAATGTTATACTAATGCCGGTAATGAAAAAGCTGCCGAAAGGGTACTTGCTAAGATGCTTGAGAAATATCAATCCGCAAAGATCACTCGAGGGTATTATTTGTCGCGGGTATGGCATCAGCAAGGGCTGATTGCCATGAAAAACAAGGAAAATAAGCTGGCACTAGACTATTTTAAACATGCAGAAGATGCTGCCAAAGGGAAAATCCTCCATACTGAAGAGTTGTTAGACCTTTGGATCCAACAAAGCTTCTGCCACAGCGCCCTCGACCAGACAGATGAAGCTATGCTTATATTGTCCAAGGTGATCAACTATGATGCCATATCATCCCAACGGCTCAAAGCAATGTACCTTCGAGCCAAAATTTATGAACAGCAAGAGCGTTACGAGCTTGCGCGAAAACAGTTAGAAGCCACTGCCAAAAAAGGAGGCAAGTGGGCCAAAAAAGCAAAAGAAAATTTGGAAGAAAATTATGTATACCAATGAGCTATTAGCCAACATTTTTCATTACAATTCCAATTGGAATATTATTCTTATCGTCATCGGGATATGCTCTATCCTCAGTTTTACGATATTTATTGAGAGACTCATGCATTTACGGAAGTCAGAAATCGATACCAACGCTTTTATTATCAACCTGAGAAAAAGTATCAACGAAGGCAACATCGTTGAAGCATTGCAGATCTGCGAAAATATGAGCGGCACAATATCGAATATCGTCAAATCAGGTTTAGCGAAACATAACCGCAAAAAGGAAGAGATCGAAAACGCCATGGAAATCTCCGGACTGATTGAGATCGCCCAACTCGAAAAAAATGCGAAGATTTTGTCTATCATAGCACACATCGCTCCGCTGATCGGCCTTTTGGGAACGGTTCTTGGCTTTATCCAAGCCTTTTCAGAGATGCGAATGAGTGGTCTGGTAGATATCTCAGCAACCCGCATTGGTGAAGCGATGGAATATGCCTTGGTAACTACTGCTGCCGGACTCGTTGTCGCCATCCCTTCCGTATTGGCATACAACTATATTGTCAGCCGCATCGAAGGGTTTGTTTTAGAAATTCAAACGACATCATCAGAAATCGTTGACCTGCTTGTTTACAGAGAAGAAATTTAACCTAGAAAACGCAAGAGTGCTGCCGTGCAATATAGAACAATTTTAAAGACATCCAACTCGCTAATAGACCTAACACCTCTTGTCGACGTTGTCTTTTTGATGCTGATCTTTTTCATTATCACCTCCGACATTCTCCCTCTAAAATCCCTCAACATCGAAAATCCTACCCTAGAGAAGAACTCTGCACCCTTAACAACCCAGCTGATTGTGGTTATGGATGCCCAAAATGTGATCTACGTCGGTTCAAAAAAATCGATTCTTGACCTGGTTTCCTTAAAAAACCACTTGCAAGAAGAGGTCTCCCAACTCAAGAAGCAAAATAATAGCATTGAACCAACAGTGGTGTTAAGCGTAGATCAACGAGTGGATTATGGTTCTTTTTTACGGCTGTTTTCCATCTGTCAGGAGTGCTGCCCCCGTCTTCGTTTAGTATATAAACCCTCAGAGTCGCAACATGCGGAATATTTTTAACGTCTCATGTTAAAGCTAGAAAAAAAATCAGATAATCGACCTGTCAATGTGAAAATGCGTATGAACAGCCGCATTTGTACGCCGACATTCTTAAGGGCTCTAGCTATTGCAGTGGGCATTCATCTGATGGGTTATCTGATTTTCCACGTAAAACCTTTTAATGTTGGAAGTTTCGAGACCATCTTCCCTCCCGTACAGGTGAACATCGACATGCAACAGATGCTAAATGGGGGAGTCCTAGCAAACCTTGAAGGGGAAGGGCAGTCTACAGCTGCCATTTTGGAGCCGAAATCTTCCGTTCCAACCATTCCTCTCTTATCTACCCCGGAGATGAAACGAGAACTTGCATACCCCAGAGAGAAAACTGTGAAAAGAAACCCCTTTCAACACATGGAAGAAAACTTGGACTACTTAACCCTAGAAAATTTATCTCCTCCTCAGCCAAAAAAAGGAAGACGTATCAAAGTTTCTGCTTTTGGAAATTTGTCGAACAAAGAAATTGTGGCTGAAGGGTGGGAAGGTAAGAAACTTTTCCGTCGTCATGCCTTTGAAGAAAGAAATACCCAATATCTGGCAACGTATGATGTAAAAGTTGAAGACAGAACAGGGAAGATCTTTTGGCATCAGCAGCATGAACCCCTCGAGAAGAAAAAACTGAATGTTTTGGCAGAAAAAGTCTTGGAAAATCTCCTATTTGACCGAGACCCCAACGGTTTTATCTCCGAGGGACAAATAGAAATCGTATTCACAATATCGGAGCAGGAAAGATAACAATGATCGAACTCTCCCCAACAACAGCGATGATGCTCTATTTGTGTTTCACCCTTGCAACGCTTTTAGGAATATGGGGATACTACCATTATCGTTCTCGACGGCAAAAGGTGATTCTCATACAACAGGAGCTATATATTTGCGAATACTGCCAATGTGCCTACTTAGCGCAAATTGCAAAAAAGGTCACCCAATGTCCCCAGTGTGAATCGTTCAACAAAAAAAACTGAGAGAATGAGAGAATGAGAGAATGCTCGTGATCAATTCAACGCAAAGGCGCAAAATCGCAAAGATAAAAAAGTTTCTTTGCGTTTAAAGCCATGTTAAAAAGGGGAAATATGTTAGAAATTACCAATAAATTTGTTTTTGGTGGTCAGGGAAGGCCCGATGCCGTTCAATTTGTCTATACAGAAAAAAAGGATGATAAACCCATCGACAACCGAAAAGGCTCCAATTGTACCATCAACCAATTGGGATATATTCCCGTTGTCAGCACGTTCACAGGAGGATGCCGTGCCCTTCTCAGTCTGGTTCATACGATTACCCACTTAGTGCAAGCTATTCTTCATTCCGAAGAGCGACATCTTCACCTAGAAGAGGCGAAACTTGGGGGAATAAATATCGTTAGAGGTTCCATCGAAATGATTCCGATCATCGGAAACATCACCATGCTCTTTATTGATTTACTCCGTTGGTTGCACTGGCAGAAGAAAATCGACGCTATTCCAGGCAAAGAACGGGAAAACCATCTGATCAAATACATCTATGGAAAAGAGGTGTCCAAACGTTCCATTGATGAGTTAGATGATGATACAAAAGAAAAAATGAGGGAACATTTTTCTGAGATGACGGATGATGACCTCTCGTTAAGTCTCAGAGGCGTTGTTGCATAAATCAAAGTAGAAAATACCACTTAGGATTATCTCGTTGTCTTTGAATTCCATCGACTTGTCGGTGACTCACGAAGTGTATATTAGTAATAAATTTGGGAGTACGGGGACTTGTCACCGTTTTGTTAGTCGCCGATTTGTCGGTGACATTCGTGGACATCTGCACCAAAAAATAAATATTACAGGATAAACATGATGGGCAGGATAATTAGTCGCCATCCTGTTTATCCTTCCCATCCTGATAATAAATTGTTGGCTTAAAGAGTGAAAAAATGGGACTAAGACTATCAGGAATTTATGAGAAGATTGTGGCTTGATTTGTAGCCCGTTTGTGCCATCCCAGGTCTGAACACCTACTACTTAAAATTAATCAGAAATTGCAACTTGTTTTTCTACCCACGAAGTGGGTTTGGGATAGTAGCCCCGACCAAGTGCGAGGGAGCTTGCGACCGAGACACGTAGGTCGGGGTAACAGATAGTTATAAGGATCGCACCCACGA
>SDBV01004606.1_pt1 | contig 19739 bp, 15 predicted proteins | sample 2277081 | NCBI WGS metagenome assembly SDBV01 (sample SAMN10402039, study PRJNA504765) | marine sediment metagenome | isolation source: marine sediment core GS10_PC15, 223 cmbsf | place: Arctic Ocean: Southern Knipovich Ridge | collected 2010
TCATCCTGACCGACGACAGCGGTTACACACCGTCGGGCAACGGTCCTGCCGAAAGTTCAAGGCAGTGACGTGCAGACGTTCTTGACATAGGATCAGCACGCAAGCAGCTGATCCGCACTGAGCAACACACGCCCGAGGCGCCCATCAGTGGAGCCTCGGGCGTTCTTTGGTGTGCCGGGCATGGTAGTTTGTTCCTTTCGTGGGTTTGGGGTAAGCGGTGAAGAAAAGAGATACTTTGCTGGTCGTCAGGCCATGGTCATCTCGATCTCACAGTGAGGGCAGGTTCGGCGCGACGATTTCGACGATCTGCTCATACGAGCAGTCAAAGGTGTGGTTGCAAGATGGATATTGCCACCGCCTTGTGCAGCGGCATGCGGCGTCGTGTCTTGTTTGTCGATTCGAATTCTGTTAGCACGTTTTCTTACCGAAGCTGTATTTTAGTGATGAAAGACGGGTCATGTCTGACAGTAGCTGTGAAGAATTTGTTTGCGAGGCCATGACGCCAGTGGCTGGGACGGGCGATGCTGCGGGTATGGCCCGAGGCGAACCAGGCCTGCCGAAACTGTTCACCTGGCGCGCCCAGGAGTACCGAATTGCCGGCGTGATTCGGCAATGGAAATCCAGTGGGCCCTGCCGAAGCGGCGGCAGCGAAATGTACCTTCGTCGACACTGGTATAAGGTCCTCACCGACCCGCCGGCGATTATGACGATCTGCTGCGACCGCCAAGCTAAGAACCGCAAACGCCCCAAAGCACGTTGGTGGGTCTACACCATCGAGGCAGTTGGGAGCGACATCGTCTCCGAACGAGCCGCAAACAGGGGGAATGTACCGGATGTCCACGGCGAGAATCATTGACGCAGACGGCAAGAACGTCATCGTCAAGCTCATGGACGATTCGTGGATAATGAACCAGTGCGCGGGCACCCGCCCGTTCAAACCGAGAGAGGAAATCGCCTAGCGGCGTGCCCGAGCTAGGTTATCCGGGAAATCCCGCCTACAGGTGCCGTTGTCGATCCGCCTGGGGCTGAAAAGCCTCCACGTGCTGTGGAAGTTCATCGCAAGCCTCAAACTTACCCAGAAGATCAATCAACAAACGTTCGTCCTTGTGGGTAGTGAAGGACAGAAATACCGCTTTGAAGTGTCTGGGCGCGAGGGGAAAATAGTCGATCGGCGACATATATCACGTATAGGATACTGGTTTCAGGCGGGCCTCGATCGTCCGCAGAGAATTATGGAGCGCCGCTAGGTGGTCGACCGAGTTCAAATGGAGTTGACTGAAGAAAGGAAGATAATGAATAAGCATGTTCGATTCTTACCGATAGTGTTGGTGATATTGGGAGGCGCGGTTCTGTCGTTAGCCGATTCTCCCAGCGATGGGACGTGGGAAACGTCATATCCCACAGCTATCCGGCGCGCCCTAGAAACCGGCAAACCAATCCTTGCGAACTTTACGGGCAGCGATTGGTGTATCTGGTGCACGCGTCTGCGTAAACAGGTGTTCAACAGGGGCCAGTTCAAGAAATGGGCGGCTGACAGTGTAATCCTGCTGGAATTGGACTTTCCACGACAGAAGTTTCAGTCGAAAGAGCTGAGAAGCCAAAACCGTGCCCTGAAGAAGAAGTATGGTGTGCGAGGCTTTCCGACTGTGCTTATCTTGACGCACCAAGGGAAAGTGCTTGGGCGTTCGGGTTACAGAAAAGGTGGTCCCAAACCTTGGATTGCTAACGCAGGACAGATTATTAAAGGCAATGTTCAGGCCACTACGTTTAAAGTCACAAAGAACCTTGCTGCAGGGATGAAGGCGGCCAAGAGGCAAGGCCGCGCTCTATTGGTGATTGTGCAGTCAAATGCTTCCGATGTTAAGGCATTCCAAAAGGGGCTTGCCAAGAACCCCCATTTTATTCGCATCGCCAGCTCTTGCATGATTGTTGCCACCATCAGACATTCCGCTCTTGATGGCAAACCGTTCGAGTCAGCGGCTCTTGTCAAGCTGCAGAAAGAGTTGAGCATTGACACAAATTCGCGTTTTATTCTGATTGACGCCAAGAAAAGGCGTCTGCTGCATGAATCTCCACTCGTGAAGTCTGAAATTGTGTTGATCAAACGTCTGGTTAAGGCCTTACCGGATTCTGTCTTGTTCTCCGGTGCAGTGGGAGGCAAGAAGGTCAGCAAACCCACCAGTGCCCGCGACCAAAAGAAGCACAGCCATCCGCGTACCCAGCCTGCTAGCTGACGGTACGCATGATCCTGACACTCATAAACGCGTCAACATGTCGCAGCTGAAGGATATTGATGAAGCAGTGGCGGACTATGACGACTATGCATCCATCACGGACAAAAGTGTCAACAAGATGCTGCTCAAGGTGCAAATCAGTGGGGATAAAGTTGTGACGAAGAAACAATTGATGATTCTGCGAGCCCAAAGGCAGGAAGGGAAACTCTGACATGACTTCGACCGACCATAACCATTGCGGCGGGGATTCTCACGGAACCGGCCTGCACCTGGAGCCTGAAGCCCGTGCGATTCTCCAGCGCGGACTGGATCAGTTGCTGGAGATGACCGAAGGTCTGGAGTTTCGCCCGACCTGCTCCCAGACTCACCCGCTGCCGTTGGCGTGCCTTGCTTATAAGTCCGTGCCATCGGTGGCGTCCATCCGCGACGACGTGAAGGCCCGCGCAGCCGACGACCCCGTCAGCGTTCTGGAAAACGCCCTGGCGCTGCTTGAACTGTATGAGTGCAACCAGGGCGACATCGGCGAGTACGTGCTGGAAGACATGCCGTTCGTGATGGCCTGCTTTGCCTCCAAGCGCTGCAATGGATGGATCTGCCTTGTCGGCGACGGTGACGGCGAGGCACTGGCCGGTGACATCAACACCAGGTGGAAGTTTAAGTTCTTCTCGGGACCCGCCCGGGCGACGGGCATCTACGTCCTGGCGAACATGCTGGCGCGATACGCCTACATCTACGGCAGAATCCGCTACGGCGACGCCCACGAGCTGAGCCACTTCGTTGAAGAGCACTGTCCGGGCCTGCTGGTCTGCTGCGGCGAGATGACCGACCTGGAGCTGACGCTTTCACTGGCGGCGATGAAGATGGGCATCCCGGCCGTCGTGCCGGCCCAGTACCCGTTTCCGCTGGGCAGGACGTTGCGGTATGACGACGTCGCCGAGATACCCGATGCCGTCGTGGGCTTTGCCAACATCCGCCGCCTGCTCGATACGCCCGACGTGCCGCCCTATCCCCAATACTGCGATAGCGAGAACATTAAGGAAGATGTTACGCCGGGGGCGATCTGGGCCGATACGCCCGAGAGCTTTTTCATCGTTCGCAAGGGCAAGGTCGCTTCGACGGGCTTTACCGTTGACGGCCAGCCCACCGGGCCGATGGGTGTGACCGTTACCATCGACGCCGAGCCGATGGACGCCTTCGACCGCCGTCACATAGAGATGAGAATCGCCGGCAAGCTGGCGTTGATGAGCGGAGTTGGCGTGCAGTACGACGGACAGAAGTTCAAGCTGCTGCTTGGCGAGGCGGCAGAGCTGACGGGCGAAAAAATCGGTGAAGTGCTTATCGCCGCGGTAAGGCACGAGTTTCCAAAGCTCAGCAAGATACACGTCGAGATCGTCTTCGACGCCCAACACCTAGCCGACCTGTCTGACGGGGCCGCCGAGGCCAAAGCCGACCGGCAGGTAGAAATCGACGCTGCCACCGAGGAGGCGATCGGGCAGTTCTTCGGGTGCGTTGGGTGTTCTCCGTTCGCGCCGGATCACATGTGTGTGGTGACGCCTCAGCGTCCGCCGCAGTGCAGCCGTATGTTCGCGGGAATAAAGACCGGCGCTTTGTACGGCTACGATGACATGAGCAGCATCCATCACAGCAAGCTGCACCGCGACATCAATTCGTTTTTCGCCATAGACAAGGGCCGGTGCCTGGATCCGGTTAGTGGGGAGTGGGAAGGGGTCAATGAGAAACTCGCCCAGATCACCCACGGCCGAACTACTCGCGTTCAACTACACGCACTGGAAAGCTTTCCGCACACCGGCTGTGCGTGCTTCAGGATGATTATGTTCAAGACGGATAAGCCCATCGACGGTGTCGGCATCATGTCCGCCGGGTATGAAGGCAAGTGCCCGGACGGTAGATCGTGGAAGGACCTTCACTACGCCCTGACCGGCAAGCAGGCGCCCGGGATGGCTGGCGCCTCGCCGAACTACCTCCGCTCGAAAAAATTCCTCGCCGCTCACCGCGGGTGGCAAAGCATCGTCTGGGTCGATCCCAAAATCGCCGCTATCATGGGCGACGACTTGCCCGACCACGTAGCCGTCGACTAGTAGAGTTGCCCTCCGCGCCCGGCAACATCATCACGGTCAGCTTCAAATTACCGGAGGCATATACTCCTAGCCCTCGGTGTCCAGGAGCCTTGCAACTTCGGGCGTGCTTGGGTTACGGCGAAGCTCATCGAGCGGCGCGGTTTGTATGAGGCGGCCGTCGCAAATAATGCTGACCGCGTCGCAGACGCGCCGGGCCTCGTTGACGTTGTGACAGACGTGGATCGTTGTTACGCCGAACCGGCGCTGGATGCGTCGCAGCTCGGCGCACGCCGCTCGCTGGGTCGGTTCGTCCAAGGCGCTTAGGGGCTCATCGAGCAGCAGCACATCGGGTCGCGACACCAGCGCCCGGGCCAGTGCCACTTTCTGTCTCTCGCCGCCGCTGAGCGTCTCGGGCCAGCGATCCAGCAAGCTGCCCAGGCCCAGGGATTCGACGTACGGGCCGCTTTGGGCCAGGGCCTTGGCGTGCGACAGTCCTCGTACCCGCAGGGAGAAGGTGACGTTCTTTCCCACCGTCAGGTGGGGGAAAAGTCCGCAGCCTTGCGGTACGTACCCGATCTTACGAACCCGCGGCTCGAGGTTCGTCACGTCCACCCCGGCGATCAGGATCTTGCCCGTCTCGATCCGGATCAGGCCGCAGATGCACTTGATAAGCAGCGACTTACCCGCGCCAGTCGGCCCCATCAGCACGAGGTACTTGCCCCCCGGCGCGTGCAGGGAGATATCCCGCAATCTAAAGGCCCCCGCCGCCAACGATAGATTCTCGACGGTTATCATACGCCCCACCACCTTCGCCCGGCGGCTATGCGGTGGATAAGCACCAACGCCGCAGCCGCCATCGCCACCATCACCATCGACACGGCCAGGGCCATCTCTATCCGCCCGATGGTCAGCTCAAGGTAGATCGTCGTGGGCATGACCTCGGTTTTCCTCCGGACTGAACCAACGAACACCATGATCGGCCCGAACACGCCGACGGCGCGGGCCCAGGCCATGATGGCCCCGGCGACAATCCCGCTGCCCGCCAGCGGCAGCGCGACCTTGCGGAACGCCTGTCCGTGCGTGCAGCCCAGCGTAAGGGCAAGCTGCTCCAGGCGCCTGTCCACCCCGTCGAAGGCCGACTTTGCAGCGCGGATGGCGTAGGACACGGACACGAGAAACTGACAGGCCACGATTCCCGCCAGCGAATGGGGGTTGAAGCCCGCCCGCTCAATCCACCGTCCCGGCGCGGTGGCAAAGAACACCAGAAGGGAAATGCCAATCACCACCGGCGGCAGTACGATGGGCAAATCGACGATGGTATCCGCGATGCTGTGGCCGACAAAGCGATAGCGGCTCAGCGCATACCCGGCCGGAATCGAAAACACCAACACCAGCGCCAGCGAGATTATCGAAGAGACACCCGACAGCCCCATAGCCGCCAGCACCTCCGGCGAGCGGAACATCCGACCGACCGCAGCGGCATCGGTGTACCAAACGTCGGCTGCAATCAACGCCAAAATGATCGCGATGAACAGCACCAGTACGCCGACCGTGATGACTGAGACGCGGTGGACCTTCGGCCCGGCAGGTGTTTCCAGAAACCGCGGCGGCTTGGACCTCTGCAGCCTCAATGCTCTGCTCCTGACTCGCCTGGCGGTTCGGTTCGATAGTGGTGCTTGGCGAAGATCTCCCTGCCCCGCTCGGACGTGATGAAGTCCACGAACGAGTGGGCTGCGGCTTTGTTGGTCGTCGACGACAGGACGCCGATGGCGACGTGCGAGATCTCATTTTGCCCCAGCGGTATGCGCACGACGGTGGCGGCGTCGGGATAGTAGGCCGCGATAGCGTCCCAGACGATGGCTGCGTCAATCCGCCCTGTCGCCAGTTGCAAGCCCAGCTCGTTGACCGTCATCGAGGAGAAAGTGACGTTCTTGGCGATCGCCGCGGCGTCGATATCGTTCTTCTCGAAGATCTTCTGTGTGATTCGACCGATCTGACATGCAGCCGGGTTGCCCAACCCCAGCCTCACGCCGGGCCGCTCCAGGTCCGCCAAGCCGCGTATGCCGGCTGGATTTCCCTTGGGCACGATGATCACCGGCTCGAAGTACGTAACCATTTCTTTCGATTCGACCAAGCCGTGTTCGGCTAGCTGGTCCAGGTACCACACGTCGCCTGGCATGAACAGGTCGCCGCTTTGGGCCAGCCTCACCCGCGAAATCAGCATGCCGCTGCCGGCGTAATCGCATTCGACGGGTATTGCGGTCTCGGCGGTGAAGGCTTCGACAACCTCGGCCACGGCCGGGCGCAAACCCGCGCCGCAGTAAAAGTAAAGCGCCTGCTCGCCCTTTCCGCCGAGCGGCACAACCAGCACAATCGCCAGGAGCACCCCCCCCAAGAGCACCGCCGCTGACACCAGCGCGAACTTCCGCATCGATAACTCCTTCGATCCCGGCCTGTCAGTCGGCCGGTGAGAATCCAAGCTCGGCGAACACCGCCTTACCGGGCGGGGAGGCGCAGAACTCGGCGAACTTCCTGGCCACGGCGGGCTGCTCGGAGCACGTAAGCGTGGCGATGAAGACCTTGATATTACTCATGTCGATTGGCCCGAAGGTGGCGCTGGTTACGGCATCGAGGTCCGGGTGGGGGCGATGGGCCGGGTCGATCGGGACCGCCTCCAGCTTGTCGCGCCGAAGATGCGCCACGGCATTCCAAACGATGCCGGCATCGAAGCGCCCCAACGCCACGGCGTTGGCTGCTTCGCCGCCCATTCTCATACTGGTGGCTACGTTTGCCTCTATCTGCTCGCGCAGATTTGTCTTCTCGAACATCACCGGGCAGATGTGCCCCAAGGTGGAGTAGTCCGGGTCGGTCAGCACAATCTTAAGGCCGCCCTTGCCCAGGTCCGCCAGGCCGGCGATCTTCTTGGGATTGCCCTTCGGTACGACGATCACCGGCCTCAGCGCCGCCAGAGTCCAGCCGCGATCGCCGAGGCCCTCGTTTAAAAGCGGCGCCAGGAACGGATCATGAGCGACGTACAGATCGCCCCTGCGCTGGATCCTGATGCGGATTAGGTTCGAGCCCGAATCGCCGTAGTCCAGCTCCACTTTCACGCCGGTCCGCCGCTCGTAGTGGGCGGCCAGCTTCTCCATTGCCGGCCTCATGGTCCCGCTGACGTAGCACAGCAGCGGCGCCGAATCGGCTGGGTTTTGCTTCTTGCAGCCGGACAAGCCCGTCAGAATCGCCAGCCCAAGCAACACCAACTTACCACCCGACATTCGCCCGGCGTGTGCACCGCCGTTTTCCATACTCCTGCCCTTGTCTGATCTGGTCCCGGGCCACCTCTCGGCGCAGCCGGGTCGCACGATTCCCGGATGGTATCATGCCCGGAGACACAAAATCCAAGGACGATTCGCACCTGGATGCTTATTCCAGATGCAAACGGTTGGACAACGGTGCGTGAATCGGCTTTGTGGGTTTGCTAGAATGACTGCCGGTACGCTTCCGGCGGTGTGGCCGCCGTGGCGATACCTTTTGGCATATCTCGTAGAGCACTTTAAGGTTTAATGTTCCGGTGATGGCCGAGCGAGGACGAGGCTGACAAGGAAGGCGAAGCAGGAAACCCAGTGGGTTGTCGATGCAGCCTGACGCAGTCAGCCGAAGCCGCAGCCGGCCAGGACGGAACATAAAATCTTAAATTGTTCTAGCTGGAAGTCCGTTCGGATTTGAAGCGAGATTACAGGAGCCAACCAATGACTCATCCGCATCGCAACCCCATCAGGTATCCCGTCTCAGTGCTGCTGGTCGTTGCCATGGCCGCGGGCTGTTGCCTTTCGGCTCCCGCGTTTGGGCAGGTTGAGGCCGAGCAGATCCTCGCGGCCAGCAAGATCCAGCGCGGCAACTGCCTGGTTATCGGGCCTGGAAGCAGCCGCCTGGCAGCCGAACTGCACAAGCACGGGAACTTGCGCCTCTACGCCGTCGAGCCGGACGATGCGTCCGTTCAGGCCGCACGCGAGCACGTCGACGCACTGGGCATCTACGGGAAGGTCACGGTTCATGAAGGCGACTTGGGACGCCTGGATTTTGCCCCGCTTTATTTCCACATGCTGGTCTTCGACCTGACCGCCCGCCAGGTAACCGAGGAGGTGCTGACCAAGATGTACCGGCTGCTTCGCCCCGGCGGCAAGGCGTTTCTGCTGGTCGCGCCCGACAAGGCCAAGGACTGGCGGAAGCTGATGACATCTCTCGGCCTGGCGCAGCGCGACATTTCCCAAATGCCCGGCGGCGGATGTATTGTGTACTCGCGGCCGGGCCCCGATCCAACCCAGGACTGGCGGGGGTGGTTCGGCGGGCCGTTCCACCAATGCGCCACCCATAGCCCCGAGTTCAAACCCCCGCTTGTGGAAATATGGAGCGCGCGGATGCTCACGTCGGCCAGACACAACTGGGTGGTGCCGATAATCGGCGACGGCGTGGTTGTCTACCACGAATGGCAGTTCGGCTGCATAAACGGCCACGACCCTTACACGGGCGAGCTGCTGTGGACCCACCCGTCGAGCTTCCCCGACAACGCCGGGGTCCACAAGCGGCTGTGGATGTCGGTGCCCGCTATAGCAGGCGGCACGACGCTGGTGGCAACATCTCTTGAGGAGCTCACCTGCATCGACCTCAAAACCGGCAAGACGCTTTGGGTAAAGCCCATACCTGCGGACATCGACTGGGACCAGATGCCCAGGAAACAGAGCTTGCGACACCTTGCCGTGCACGATGGCAAGTACTACCTGCTTGTCAACAAGGAGCGGGCCGTCTACTGGGATCCCCAAACCGGCGACGAGACCAGCATAAAGCCCCTGCTGCCCTACAGGGCCTATACCAAGGTGGGCAAGTACATCTTCTACCCCGAGAGCTGGAACTACAGCCACCAGCCGATGACATGGACGGTAAAGGCCGAAGGCAGCGACGAGGCGCTGTACACCTTCAGAAGCTCGGGCCGTCCGCGCTTCTGCATCGCTGAGGACCAAAGAGTCCTGTTGTATAACGGCTGGGACGGCTACCGCGCCCTGGACTTGGACACTCAGGAACATCTTTGGGGCGGACCGGTAATGGCCTGGAGTTGCGGCTCGGCGACGTACGCCGGCGGATACGCCTTCGCGACGGCGTCGGGAGCCACGTACTGCATGGATGTTAGAACCGGGCGCATCGCATGGATGGTACGCAACTCCAACAGTTGCGTCCCGCCAGCCATCGCCAACGGCATCCTTTACACAATGTCCAACAATTCCCTGCGCCTCCGAGCGATGGCCTCGCGGAATCTGCTTACGCTGCCGGCCAGAAGGAGCAAGTAGCATGAGACAAAACAAGCACCTGCTCGCTGTGCTTCTCGTCGCCGCTGTGTTGACGGCTGCAACTTGGGCGGCCGCGGACGACTGGCCCATGTTTCAGCACGACGAGCGGCACACCGGCGTCTCGCAGGACAGCAAAATCTCCGTGCCGATGCGTCAGGCCTGGACGTTCGCGACGAACGGGCCCATCCGCGTCCAACCCGTCGTCAAGGACGGCGTGGTGTACTTCGGTTCTTGCGACCAGAAGTTCTACGCCGTAAGCGCCGCGACGGGCGAATTGCGTTGGCGGTACTTTACCGATGGCGAGGTGATGAGCACGGCGGCCGTCGGGGATGACGGGGCGGTCTACTTCGGCTGCGACGACGGGTACGTCTACGCGCTGGACGCCAAGAGCGGCAAGTTGAAGTGGAAATCGCCCGTTCGCCGAACGCCGCCGCCGCCCGTGCCGACATCGAGGTACATCAAGTCTGAACAGCCGCTGATCCCGCCTTGGTACGCCGATGGACCAATGGCCATTGCCGGCTTCGCAAAACTGACGCATCAGGTGGTCCGCTCGCCGGTGCTGGCGGCAGGAGGCATGGTGTTCGTGGGCACGGGCTTACCAGGCAGTTGGGGATACCTTCACGGCTTCGATGCAAAGACGGGCCGACTAGGCTGGACACGCCCGTCGAGCGTGCAAGGGACGTATCGTGTTTTCGGAGGTGTTCAGAACGGCCCGGTGATGTATCGCGGCACGTTGTTCTGGCCGGAATATCTCATCGAGGCGCTGGACCCGTACTCGGGCAGGGCGGTCCCCGGTTGGCCCGAACCTTTGCTGTATAGGGTGGGCAGTGCGGCGTTTAGTTTTTCCAGCCAGATCGCCGTAAGCCCCGAGGGTCTGGCCGTCGCGTTCGTCTACGCCCGCCATTACCCGCACTCAGGGCATCCTGCAAAGTGGCAAGTCGTTGATCTATTCGACAATTCAATACGCTTCACCGAACGCATGGGCGGGACGCGCCCGCAACTGGAACAGTCCCCCATCGTAAACCGCTCCAAGATCTACTTCGTCCTGATGGAAGCCAAGATCAAGTCGCATCCGGCGTTGGCGTGCTACGACCTGCTTACTGGCAAGTGGCTGGCGGGCTTTGATCAACCGGACGGCCGGCCTTTCAACGGCTGCCTGGCGCTGGTCGGTGAAACCCTTCTCGGTGTCACGCAGGATGGAATTATCTACGCCTTCAAGGTGGGACCCGCTGGGGGGCAGTTGGAGAAAATCTGGACTCACGACCTGAAGACCAAGGTTTTCGCCTCGGCCGCGATCGCCGACGGGATGTACTTCATCGGCGCCGAGGACGGAAAGCTGCATGCCCTTGGCAAGGAGAGTGGTAAATGAAACTCACGAAAGCTTTGGGCCTCGCGACCGTCTGGCTTCTTCTTCCGGCCGCTGCCGGGCAGGGGCAAGAGGCGACGCTTACCCTCCGCCAGGGCGCGGACGAGTACACCGGCTTCGTGGACGTCTCAATCAACGTGGCTTCGCGTTTCGAGTCGGATCCCGCCGCACCGCAGTTGACCGCTGCCAGCGGCAGCTTCTACCGCGAGGGAGCCATTCTGATAAAGGCCGACTTCTCGTCGATCCCCCTCAACGCCACTATCACCAAAGCCGAACTGGCCCTGTACGGCGGCGCCGCCGCAAAGCCGGCTACGCTGACAGCCCATCAGGTGCTGACCAGCTGGAATGCGGATAAGGTCAATTGGGTCGAGACCGGCGACGGCGCAACTTGGTCGGCCCCGGGGATGCAAGCAGCGACGGACTACACACCCGACGCGCTGGATACCGTAACCGTCGGTGGCGATGACGCGGGGTGGTACCGCTTTGACATCACGCAGGCGGCCCAGCAGTGGGTGCGCGATCCGGAAAAGAATTTCGGGCTTGTCCTGCTGGGCTACTGGCCGGCGTTCAAGGCCGGTCCGACTAGGACGTTCGCATCAAGCGAGTCTTCCAAGGACAATCAAAGGCCCTATTTGACGATCACTTTCGATCCCAAGACCCCCCTCGCCGATGCCGGTGGGGACTTGCGAGCAGCGCCTGGGTCGCAGGTGAAGCTGGATGCGAGCGGCTCGCGCCATGCCTCATCCGGCGCGGCGGAACTGGGCTACTCGTGGCGCATCACCGCCAAGCCCGCTGCGTCCGGGCTCCAAGACGACCTGGGCCGACAGAAGGTGGCTTCCTTCCGGCCGGATATCGCCGGCGACTACGTCATCGAGCTTACAGTAACCGACGCTGACGGCAACGCAGCCAGCGATACCGTCACTGTCCGCCCACAGGTATGTTCTGCCCGCCCCCGTCTTTGGATCAACGCCGACAACTTACAATCGCTGAAGGACAAGATCGCGGCTGAACCGAAAAGCTGGGATCTCGTGCTGGCCAAGTGCGCCGATGAGTCTACAGAGCCCGTCGCGTTTTTCTCCCGTCCGCACTGGCGGGGACCGGTCAAGATGAGCGGCCTGGCGAACTGCGCGCTTAATTACCTTTTGACCGGCAACGAAAGACAAGGGCGCGAGGCAGTGGCGATCATGATGGCCAACTGCGCCAAGGGCCTGGACTTGCTTAGGTACGCCGATGGGAAGGTTGGTGCGGTCCACGTTGGCGCTACGGCACTGGGGTACGACTGGTGCTACGACCTGCTGACCGCCGATCAGCGTAAAACCGTCGTCGCCCAGCTCAATGAATGGGCCGATTGGTGCATCACACGCGGTCGCGACAACGACAAAGCGGCGTCCAACTATTTCTATCGGTATCTGTGGGTCATCACGGCCACGGCGCTGGCGACGTACCACGAGAACGGCGAAGCTGAACGTCTCCTGCAGCACGCCAAACAGTACATGCTCGCCTCGGTCGCCGGGCCTTGGTTGGCTCAATATGGCGCGGGCGGGAACTGGCCCGAGGGCAACGGCCGGTACGACGGCCCGCTATTCTTGGCATATACCCTAGCGGGGATCAAAACCGCCACCGGTCAGGACATCTTCAAAGACACGCCGTTCTTTGAAGATTCGATCTACTATCATCTGCACGCCACGCTGCCGGCCGTGACCGGGCCTGTGGAAGTCCCGCCGGGACGATACGACTCAAAGCTGCTGGCAAGCTTCTACGACAAGGGCCCGTGCCTGATCTACCCCAGCGGCCAGTTCGACCCAGACGGGTATGGGATATCCATGCCCGGGCTTTACCAGTACGCCCAGCACACTCAGTACATGAACATCACGTCCTGGGCACTGCGCCGCAACGACCCGGAGGCCGGATACGCTCGCTGGTGGCTGGATAACACGCCGGGCACAGCGGGCCACTGCGAATGGACCGGCCCCCAAAAGTCCCAACCACTCACTGCGGTGATTGACTTTATCTTCGCCGATCGCAGCGTGGTGGGCGAACCTCCGACCAAGCTGCCTCGCCTGTACTCGTCCAGCGGAACCGGATTCGTCACGTGGCGCAGCTCGTGGGAACGGGACGCCACGTTCTTTGCGTTCGATTGCGGGCCGCGGCTCTCGTCCAACCAGCGCCGCAGCGCGAACGGCATATTCATTTACAAACGCGGGTACCTGATCGGCCACGTGCCCAACGTGCGCCTGGAGACGAACGATAGCGTATCGATGACGATCGACGGCTACGGGCAGACCACGATGCTGCGGGACTGTGAGCCGCGCCTGCTGGCATGCACGAATGGGACCGAATATGTCTACGTCGCCGGCGACGCCACCGGCGCTTACAACTCAAGCTTCTTCGGGCGACAAATGTGCGAATCCTTCACTCGCCAGGTGGTTGTGGTCGCCCCGGGGCTGTTCGTCATCTTCGACCGCGTCAGGCCGACCGATCCATCCAGCAGCAGCCAGTTCCTGTGCTTCTTCGGCGACAGGCCCGTTTCCGGCAAGGGCAGCCTTTATGCCAAGGCCCTGGGCGGCGAGCCCTCCGCCGATCCCAGCGACATATTCGTCTCCAAGACCATGTGGGACGGGAAGGCATACTTGCAGTTGCTGCTGCCGGCCGAGCCGGACCTTGAGACATTCCCACGGCTGAGCCATGCGCCTCAGATGCGACTGGCCTTTACGTCGGCCGATAAGCCCAAGGAGCAGAACTTCCTGGCGATTATCTACGTCCCGGAGCCGGGCGAGGCTGCCCATCCGCAGGTTCAGCTTACCGACGGGAAGGACTCCTACGGGATCGAAGGCACTTGGGGTGACAAGCATTTGCGGATTGACTTCAATCGCCGCGGCCCCGTGGGCGGCCACATCCTCGTGACACGAGGAGGCGCCAAACTGGCCGATGCTGATCTGAAATAGCTGCATGCCTGCGCAGCCCGCCCTGTCGTCAGCGACGTCGAACGGTTCACCAAGACCCGCCGAAACGCGCCAGTTGTCGCAGCTTTTAGCAAGTAGTCGCAGATTCTCGCCGTTTGTAGCAAGTTGTAGCAGTTTCTGACGGTTTCTGACGGTTTGTAGCAAGTCGAAAAAACGGTAGCTCCTGTAGCCACAAGCAATTGCGCTTTTGCGCGCCGCTCCTGGCGAAAATTTCGCCCCCGGCCGTTGGAATCCGCGGGCACAGATCGATCCCTATCCGATTGTCAATTTGCCAATCAGGCGACAAACGCTTCAACGCATCGGGCGCACAAAGCGCCTCCATACTTACCTGCCGCGCGAGCTTATGCGCGCGCAGGGGCGGTCTTTTTTGCACATCGGTGCTCGTAAGCTCCGGCCTGCCCACCAAAAGAAAATCTGCATTTCTTCACGCACCACCGCCCCCGCCGTGCAGCCGTGCGCGCGCAGACTTGGTCGTAGGGCGTCCCGTTGGGAACGCGTGTAAACTTCTCCCGTTGGGAACATGTACCCAGCAGCCGACCTGGCCAATTGGACCGCAGGCTGAGCCTGCCATTTTGGCGATTCTAGGCGATTACAGGTCTTTCCCGGCAGGAAAAGAAGAACCGCGCAGCCCGCTTGTTTCGCCCCGTGAATCTCGTAAATGTTGTGGTAACACCGCATTACATATTCCTAATGTGTTGTGGCACAACATTTGCAGTATTATATATGTTGCTGGGGATCGGGAGTGACGGGCCATTTCGTTTTGACTCGCAACGCTCCCCTCCCCTGTGAACCCAATGCCCCGGTAGGCTTGGTGCGCATGGTCGGAGTCAGGGATGATAAGGAAGCACAAATACTACGACATCATCGACACGGGCAAGGCGGTCGCACAGAGCGCGATCGAAACACTGGAAACTGAACTTGCCACCGTGCATAAGAAATTGCACGGGTATCTCAAAGAACTCGGGCTCACCCATGGGGGGCGGGGGGCGTTACGCAATGCCCAACGTTGTGACCGGGCCGAGTTTTGTGGGGTAGGCAGCAGTTCGACCTTTCTTCGTACCCGCGGGTTCACCGAAACAAGAAACCGAGAGGGTAGCGGGGCTGAATGCTTTCAGACTTTCGCCGCTCTCGCAAATCGCGTGGTTTACAGTCAATAGTCAACTGCGGCTGACAACAAGAGGAGTTAACGATGGCATACGAAGGATCAAGCCAACCGGACGACGCCGTTCAGTCCGAGGTCGACGACGCAGAGTCCCCAATGAAGGCCACTGCGAAGAAGGTGAGTAAGAAGAAGGCCTCGAGGAGGAAACGCACGAAGAAGAAGTCGAAGAAGACCGAGTCGAGCAACTCGGCAAGTAGTCGTCGTCCTGGTCCAAAGCCGTACCCAGTGATGACGTTCGCGGAGGCTCTAACGATTGGCGAAGGCATCCTCAGGCACGCGGCTGGACACCCTATAAAGCGAACCACGCTGCTGACCAAGCTCAAGCTGAGCAGGAACCAACCGACCAAGAACCTAATCACCGCGTCAAGCAAGTACACGATCACCCAAGGGAGCCACGACTCTGAGGAGCTTCGACTGACCACTGCCGGATCGGTCGCGGTCGCACAGGCGCCTTCTGTAAAGCGTGCCCAGAGCCGCTTCGAGCTAAGCATCAAGAATATTCCTCATTTCAGGAGCCTCTACGACCAATACAAAGGCGGGAGGATGCCGGCGCCAGAGGTGATGAGGGACGCACTAACCGACGTGAATGTTGGTGATCGTCCGCAGTGCGTAGACCTCTTCATCTCAAACGCGAAGACGGTCGGGATCCTACAAACGCGAGACGGTGCGAACTATCTGCTTAGGATTGATGAGTTTGTGGAACAGGTGCCGGGTCAAGGCGCGCCGGTTGCTCCTGAGTCCAGCGGCGAGGGTGAGGTGAGCATCGATGTCCCGAAGGTAGTGCGTGACTTTGCCAAGGTATGCTTCTTCATGGCCCCTATTGGTGACGAAGGAACCGAACACCGACAGCACTCAGACTCGATCCTGTCGTCGTTCGTCGAGCCGGCACTTCAAGAGCACGGCCTCGAGATTGTGCGGGCGGACAGGATCAGCAAGCCAGGGATGATCTCGGCTCAGATCATCGAATACATCATCCGAAGCAAACTGGTCGTAGCTGACCTGTCATTCCATAACCCGAACGTGTTCTACGAACTGTCGTTGAGGCATGCCACTGGACTACCCACTGTTCACATTATCAGGGAGTCGGACACGATTCCGTTTGATGTCGGGAATTTCCGAACTATCGCCATCAAGATGGACTCCGTCTACAATGTTCTGGCGCAGCTTGAGACACACCGGGCGGAGATCGCTCAGCAAATCAGGCAAGTCCTCGCGGATGGCGTTTCAACGGACAACCCAATTCTAACCTACTGCCCGGATCATCGCTTCCTACCAAGCGCCGGGTGAATGTTGAAGTTCTGCTACGTTGTGTTTTAGGCCCGGTCATTATGAGGATTGACGCCGTATGACAACATCTACCTGAAAGGAGTGTCGCATGCCACCGTATACAAATCAGTTCCGCAGACCGCACCACTACAATCATAACATAGAGAACAAAGACACTCGTGAGATGATAGGAACACTGCGTGTCAAGCCTGTCGGCTTGCTGTGGAGGCCCAAGGATGCTACGAAGTTTTACTCTGTCTCGCTGGACGAGTTTACCAATTGGATAATGAGCAAGAAAACCGAGGCAAGACGAACGAGCAGCTAGGGCAAAGCTTCACGTTGGAGCATCAATAGAAAGGAAACACCCATGACGAAGAAGACTACCGGCTTCAACAAGAGTGGTGTGGGCAAGTTGCCGAACAACAAACCGGTCGTGTACAAGATCAAGACCGCAGGTGGAAAGACCAACTACGTGGGCGTGGCACAAAGAGGGCGCGCACAGGAACGCCTTCAGGAGCATCTTGACGCTGGCAAGATCCCTGGTGCTAAAGTCCAGGTTGAGCAGGTGTCCTCTATCGCGGAGGCCCGGCAGAAGGAGCAGAAGATAATTGCCACGAGCCAGCCGAAATACAACGACCAAGGGAAATGATGCGCTGGGGGAATTAGGGACAGGCACGTATTGTTTTATTGGCGTTTTACTGGCAAGTGGCCGCGACGGTGGTGTAGTGGTCCCCGGGCGTGCGGACAGGGCCGGCTGACGGTCACTTCTTCGTCTTCTTCTTGCCGCCGGACGCCTCGAACTTCTTCCGCGCTTCGGCCTGGGCCTTCTCGCACCGGGCATGGTAGGGGCCCAGCGGCGTGAGCTCGTACTCGGCCATCAGATCGTCCACCGAAAGGCTCGGATCGAGCGATTCGATCGTCAGCCAGTCGCTGGACGGGACCCACTGGACGTTGACGCGCTCGCCCTGGACGTACTTGGCCTGGAGCTTGCGCATCTTCGAGACGTGGTAGTCGATCTCGAACAGCTTCTTGTCCAGCGAGATCGTCGCGGAGGTCCACTGTTGGTATTGGCCGGTCTGGGCGATGGTGTCGCCGGTGATGTCGTAGATCTTGGCGAACTGTGTCATCGTTGACGAGACGACGTAGACCTTGTTCATCCACGCCAGGGCAGACAGCTGCCGGTCGGCGGGATACGCGCTGGGCCAAAAGATGATCTCGGCGCCCCGTTCGACCATGCTGGCCCAGGCGTCGCGCCAGTTCACGTCGAAGCAGATCTGGATGCCGATCTTGCCGAAGTCGGTCTGGAACACCGGCGGATTCGGATCGCCCGGAACGGTGCCTCCCTTCAGCTCGCCCTCGGTGGGGTGGATCTTGTCGAAGCGTCCGATGATCTTGCCCTTCCGGTCGATCACGACGGCGGAGTTGTACTTGGTCTTGCCGATGCGCGTCTTCATTGAGCAGATCACGTAGCAGTCGTGCAGGCGCGCCCACTCGGATAGGCGGCGCGTGGTCGGGCCGGGGACGGTTTCTGCCCCGCGGCGCGAAAAGACCTCCGGGAGGCAGACGATGTCCGGCTGGGACGCCGCTGCCTTGTCCAGCCGAACGAGCGTCTCCTCGAAGAAGTCCTTGGTCAGCCGGGCCTGACAGAGGGTGGCGACGCGGACGGGCCGGTTCTTGCCCTTCAGATAGCTGCGGTCGACCTCGATGGGCTTGGCGGGCGGCTCGGCTGCCTCGGCGGCGGACAATCGCGAACAGAGCAACAGCAGCAGTATCAGGAGTAACGCCTTGGTCATCATGGGATCTCCATTTTCGGTTCAGGTACGTGAACTGACAGGTTCGGGAGTGATTATAGCGGGTACGGTGTCCATTTGCCGCCATATAGTCCTGTACAGGTCCGGACGCAGTGCAGCATCGAGAAAGGTAAACCCATGGTTAAGGTCAAGGACGGGTTCCAGGGAGGCATCCACGACGTGCCACAGCGCCGAAAAGAATCCCCTTAGCGTCGTTCGATGTCATCGCCCGACATCATCGAGGCCATCTTGCGCGGCGATGAGCCGGACGGCATCAGCTTGGAAGAGCTGCGGAAGAACCTGTCGATGTTATGGAGCAAGCAGCGGGAGAGATTGGCGGTAGCTGTCGGGGAAGACTAGCCCCCGATCGACGCACGGGTCAGATCCTCCTCTATCGGCTGGGGCGTATGTACCGTCGTCACCGATTGCCTCAGCCGGCTGGAATCGTCGGTAAGCATCAGCCTCGTGTCAATCTTGACGCCGCTGAACGGATGGCGGCCCGTCCTATTTGTGATGGTCGTGAAGTCTTCTGGACCCGTGTAGTAATGGTATTGGTCGTAGCGCAGCTTGTCGCCGTCCCATCGAACGTTGTTGACCACGCTGTCCCAAGGAGGATCTTGCGTAGACTGGATCGTGACGGTTCCGTCGGGGCGGGTAGCGATCACAAGAACGGTGTCGCCTTCAATCTGCCACTCGCCGAGGTAGCGGGCGCGAAGTGGGTGCGGCGGAACTTCACGGGCTGCAACCTTCCGCGAGACCCCACCCATGGGAGAGGAACTCGTCTTGTCGTCTCTCGCCAGCGCCTCCAAGTCTTTGATGAGTCGCTGAACATCAATCTTCGCAGGCTCACGAAACCAAAGCTGCAGATGAAGCGGCTGATCGCCCGACAATTCGTAGTCAACATACTGAGGGTTCCCGGTTGCATACAGAACATCCTCGTGGTTTTCGGCCCACTGGAGCCAATGCCGCGTTGTCCGACCATTCTCTGGCACGACTGGAAGCACAAGATCGACGTACTTTAATTCGCCTGCTGCAACCAATGCGGCAAGACTTGGCAAAGGATCCGAAGGCGGAGTCATGACCAAGAAGCCGGTTTGAGGGTCTGGGCGGCACCTCGCCGGATTGCGCACATAGGCATAGTGGCCTTTGACCACCCGCCAATGCTCCGCGGTGGTGTTGGGCGCTGATGACCAAGCAACCGCGTCCAGCAATGCATATGCGCCAAAGCCAGCAGCGACCGCGAACGCAGATGTGATGATCGTCCTGGCTTTCACAGTGGCCACCTACAGGTCCTTGGGCGCATCGCTACTATACTAGCACTTGCATGTCCCAAACGGGCACGCGCACAGCCAGAAGCCGCACGGGCCGCCGACCCGGCGGTGTCCCGCGCCGCCGCCGCAGGAGCAGGTCCGCGCCCCGCCGCAACTGACTCTGCCCTTGTCGTTGCAGAACCAGATATCACCGCAGGGACTGCAGTTGAGCGTCGGGCACTGGGACTGCTGCAGCAGCCCGCTGGAAGTGGAAGCCGCCAACACATA
>SDBV01004607.1_pt1 | contig 19738 bp, 17 predicted proteins | sample 2277081 | NCBI WGS metagenome assembly SDBV01 (sample SAMN10402039, study PRJNA504765) | marine sediment metagenome | isolation source: marine sediment core GS10_PC15, 223 cmbsf | place: Arctic Ocean: Southern Knipovich Ridge | collected 2010
CCGTGGGAATGCAGGATATGGGGCTGTTCATAGCTCGTAACCACAATCGCCTCAGCCATAATCCTTACCTCTATTCTTCCTGGAGTATGCCCGCGCCGGGTCATCACTTTGCCGAGGAAATGGGTTTTGATGAAGACGAGGATGCCGAATTCAGTGGAAATGGATTTATGGTCCACGCTCAGCCGGGTGTGGAAGTCAACGGATTCAGCCGAAGTTGGCGTTACGTCATCGGCGGAGTCAACGGCAACGGTGATGAGTTCGAAGACAACAACTCCGAAAAAGACGTCTACTTCCAGTTGGCCTATAAAATCGGCGGAATGGGCTTTGACGGCTCCGGCCAAAAAGATACAGAGGATGGCGGACTTGCTTCCTCCGAATCCTGGCGGGACAACAGTATCATTTTGTCCAGCTTTGGTCATTGGGGCACTGCTGAAATTGACATACACGGTACCGATCACGATAGCGGCGAAGAAGTAGAATTCCACGACAAGGATCAGTTCTGGCGACTTGGCGTTGGTGCTCAGGGCAAATGCGGTGACTTGGCTGTACGCGGAGGCTACGTGTTCGGATGCAATAACAATCCATATGGAGCTTTGACAAGCGAGAGGGTGAATTCGCGCAGCTGGTTCGGCGAAATTGAGTACTTCCTTTACCCTTGGCTAATTCCTTACGGCCGCTACGAAGCCCTGACCCTGGACCTGCCCAGCGGAGTCGAGGGCATTGATTCCAGTCAGGATCAACAGAGATTCGTGATTGGAGCCAAGGCTTTGATCCGAGCCAACATCACTGCGATCGCTGAGGTGCGAATCTATACCGAGGATGGCAGCACTGATAGTAAAAGTGATGGCAACCAGATAGTTCTCGGTTTGGAAGCAGCGTTCTAGGAAAATAATGGTGTCTTGCTGTAAAGCAATTGGGAGATTTAATCATGTGTAAAAAATGGGTGATTATGATTTCGGCGGGGCTGATAATGATCCTGGGGCTCTCCATGTCTATCGTCCAGAGCCAGGAAGCTGTTGCTGCAGCTAAGGCAACGGGCAAGTGCGCGGGCCTGGACTATCAACAAGAAAAGTGCCAATGCGCCAAGGGTGAGAAACATCAGCCTTGTGTCTGTAAGAGTTGTTCGGGCGACGGTCAATGTGCCTGTGTAGCTAAGGCCAAAGAATCTACCGGAACCATCTCCGGCACCATAAAACTCTTCAAAGCCATCGCCAAGAGCAAAGGTCCCAAGAGTTCCAAAGACGTGGTGGTCTATCTGGAAAAAGTAGCTGGCAATAACTTCCCCGCACCGGTACGACCAGCTCTGATTGATCAGAAGGGTTTGGTATTCGTTCCCCACGTGCTGGTGGTTCAGAAAGGAACTCCCATAAATTTTCGTAACAGCGATAATGACAAACATAATGTCTATTTTCTCTATGACGAAGTCTCCGGGAAGAGCAAAAAGACCAAAACCATGGACTTGGGGACCTGGATGCCCGGGCAACAGCGCTCCCACACCTTCAAGGAGCCCAAGGAAGTAATAACGCTATGCAAGCTCCACTTGGAAATGGCTGCCTACGTGGTGGTCCTGGATAATCCCTTCTTCACCATGACCTCAATCGATGCCAAGACCCGCCAAGCCTCATTCACCATCAAGAACGTTCCTCCGGGTAAGTATGTGCTGAAAACTTGGCACAAGAAGCTCAAGCTCATGGGCGGATCGCAGGCGGTAACCGTAGCGGTTGGGAAAACTACCAACCTGGCTTTGACCATTACCAAGGCCAAGTACGCCAAGCAGAAGAAATAGAAGAGAGGGTTTTCGCTGTGGCCAAAAGATACTATGTGATACTTGCCTTGGGGATAGTTGGGCTTTGCGCTGCTGTGCCTGTCTTGATGGCCTCATCGGGTAAGGGCCCAGAGGTCAGAGAGTTTTATATCAAGGCTAGACAATACGCTTACAATCCCGGCAGAATAATCGTCAACCGAGGAGACGAAGTTCACATCCGGCTGACCTCGCTGGACGTGATTCACGGTTTTTTCCTGGAAGGATATGACCTTGACGCCTTGATTGAGCCGGGCGCCCTTGTGGAAGACAAATGGCCGAAGTTCAAGATGCGTCGTCCTTCTCAAGGCAAAGAATACACCGAGGTTGAGGAAATCGTATTCACGGCTGATAAATCGGGAAAGTTTCGTTATCGCTGTTCACACACCTGCGGTTCGATGCACCCCTTTATGCAGGGAGAGTTGATCGTGGGACCCAACAAAGCTTACTTGGCTGGTATGGGCGCAACTGTCGGCTTGGTTATTGCGGCATTTACCATTATGTTTCTTCACGCTTGGCTTACTCCACGTAAAAGTCAAGATAGCTCTACAATGGCTGCCTAACTTGCAGGATTGGGGAAGATGTATGGCATCAGAAGTGAATGTGAAAGAAAAAGTACAAAGCGAGGCCGTTTCATCTGTACCGTCTGTAGCGGCCGATGGCGTTCGGCGTAAGGGAATCAATCTATTTGAAAAGTTACCCTGGTTGAAAAAAATTTGCCAGTGGCGTTTTCTGCAATTTCTGCTGGTTTTCCCCACGATGATAATCTTTTATTTCTTCCTCTTAGCTGGCATCTTCGGAACGCCAGTCGGCAATCGCAATATCATCGTCATTTTCGTCTGGATTTTCTGGTGGTTCCTCTTGATCACGTTTCTGGTGCCCCTTTTCTCACGCATCTGGTGTCTGGTTTGTCCATTCCCCTTCTTCGGCGAATGGCTTCAGCGGCGGACTCTGATTGGCGTCAGGTCGGGTAAGGCTTTCGGTCTGCGGAACAAGATGTTTGGACTGAACAAGCGATGGCCTAGGTTCCTGAGCAATATTTGGCTGCAGAATATTGGCTTTTTGTTCATCTGCACTTTTAGCGCCATGCTTCTTACTCGCCCCATCGTCAGTGTTCTGGTGTTGGGCGGGCTCTTTGTTATGGCTACGGTCTTGGCCCTGGTTTATCGCCAGCGGTCGTTCTGCATGTATGTCTGCCCGGTCAGCGGTTTCCAAGGCCTTTATGCTATGACCTCCGTATTGGGGCTGCGCTCGGTTGATCCTGGGCTTTGTAAGAAGCAATGTAAGACCAAGAACTGTCTTACCGGCAGCGAGAAGGGCTGGGCTTGCCCATGGTTTCAATACCTGGGCAAAATGGAACGCAACAATTATTGCGGCCTATGTATGGAATGCGTCAAGAGCTGTCCAAACGACAACGTGGGACTTTATGCAAGGCCGTTCTGCTCCGACACATTGATCAAGGGATACGACGAGAGCTGGAAAGCTTTTATCATGCTGGCCCTTGCTGGGGTGTACTCCGTTACTCTGCTGGGGCCCTGGGGGATGATCAGAGATTGGGCCAACATTGCCGAGACAGGCAACTGGGCGGGCTTCTTGACTTATGCGGGCATTGTCTGGTTCACAGCCCTGATCGGAATTCCCGGCTTGTGGCTACTGGGCTCGTGGCTGGGGAAGAAACTCTCCGGCAATAATACTGTTTCTGTAAAGGATATTTTCATCCGATACTCTTACCTGCTAGTGCCTTTTGGCCTTTTGGCCTGGGTGGCTTTTAGTTTTCCGCTGATAATGGTCAACGGATCCTATATTCTCTCGGTACTGTCCGATCCATTGGGACGCGGGTGGGACCTTATAGGAATGTCTCATATTTCTTGGACACCGGTTTTTCCAGAATACACCGTGTACATCCAAATCCCCTTGCTGTTGCTCGGTTTGGGATTTTCGCTAAAGCGCGGCTACGAAATTGCCCTGTCTTTGTATCCGGATAAGATGCAGGCTTTGCGAAGTCTAATTCCTCTGGGGTTGCTGTGTGCCGGGTTTACCTTTTTCTTCTTGAGAATGTTCACGGGTTGAGTTCAAACATTTTGCCCACTTTTTCCAGGTAGGTTACGCGACCATGATGCTAAAAGAGATAGTAGCGGCTGTGAGCGTGGTGGTGTCCCTAGTGGCTGTGCATGTTTTTATAGCAATGCAGAACCAGCGGGCCGTTGCCTCTGTAGCTCAAGGTGCTGTTGTCTACACTCTTTCCGGAGTGGCTGACAATGGCGTATGGACGCTGGAAGAGGTTAACGGAATCAATTACTGGTGGAAGACCTTCGAGCCCGTAACTTTACGCGTGGAGGAGGGGCAGGACGTAGTTTTGCGTCTGCAGAGCACGGACGTACATCACCGCTTCTATGCTCCGAGCTTGGGGATCGGTCCTATCGATGTGGAGCCCGGCCATACTGAGATCGTGCGATTCAAGGCCAAAGCTTCGGGAGAGTTTAAGTATTATTGCACGTCCCTTTGTGGTGACTGCCACTTCAGCATGTCCGGCTGGATCGTGGTTTCTCCGAAAGAGCATACACCCAAGGCCGACGAGGGTGAGCTGCTTGTAGATCAGTGCCTCACGCACGAGCTGCTCGAACCGTCTGGGGACGATATGATTCAGCGTGGGGAATATCTCTATCAAAAAAACAGCTGCACTAGCTGCCACGGCAAGGACGGCAAGGGCGGCGTCCGTAATCTAAATGCCACCAAGGAAACAGTACCGGCTCATAATGCCCTTGCTGAAAAATTCTTCCTGGAAGATGAGGAAAGCGTCGAAGCCTTCGTCGAGTTGCTTTCCAAGAGGGTGAATCTGGACGAAATAGATTATCATGACGATATCCCCCGTTTCATACTCGTGCTGACCCAGTATAAAGCCGCTAGGGCTTTGATTATAAAAGGCCAAGCTGTCGCCAAGTTGGACAAGACCGGGCTGGAGCCTCCACTGCAGATGCCTTCGTGGCGTGAAGTTCTGAGTGACCGCGACGTAGACTCTATCATCGCTTATCTGCTCACGCTCCAACGTTGGGAGGAAGATGAAGAATACGAAGAACCTGTGACTGAAAGCATAGGCTTCTCCGGGGCAGCGAGCTTATCTAAACCGTAGGATTTATTTTTGGCGTGAGGCGAGCAATGAGAAATCATAAATTAGCATTACTGATAACACTTTTTGCAGTGATGATCACTGGATGCCAGAAATCCATTAGCCGCCAAGAACTGGATTCGGTGACCTTCAAAGTAGAGGTTATGACTGAAGTTCGCCAGTTACTTGCTTTACATGGGGTATCAGTCCAGAGTGTCGAACAAAGTCGGGCTCAATTGAAAAGTGAAATTGAAGAGGAAGTCCTCAGGAAACTCCAAATGTTAGCTCCGGAGTCCGAGCTAGCCAAGGCTGCGCCCAAGCTGCCACAAGAGAAGGCGGTTTCTGGAGCAACAGGCATTGCCAAAGGACAAATCCTTCGCGACGGCAAGGGGCTGCCGGATTGCCATGTCAAACTGGTGAGATTGGTCAAGGCTCAGACCATGGCCGGCTTGCTCAAGATCTCCAAGGAGGGGATAGAGTTTGAAACGGTTACGGACCAGGATGGCAAATACCGTTTTGACCCAATCCCCGTGGGCAGTTACAAACTCAAGTGGCAGCTGCCGGACGATACGGGCTGGATTCGACGCTTGCGCGATAAACCCGATGTGGACGTCGAAGCGGGAACAACCAAAGTACTCAAAACCATCGAGACCGGCAGAGGTTTGGCTCCAAGCTGATCCCGTTAGCTTTGCTGGTGCTGTGCAAGGGGGTAAGGACATTTGAACATGGACAATAAACGGCCTGGCGTATTAGAAAAGAACGTGGACTATTTGTACTGTCCCGTGTGCGAAGAACATGTGGCTTGTATTCGTACAGACACAGGTTATTGGGAAGTTACTTGTCCCGGCTGTTCCGGAGAATGTGGGATGTGCAAATGTCACTTGGCACGCTATTGCTTTGGACGCCGGGAAGAATTTCCTCCCTATCCTTCTGAAGAACGTGATTCTGCAGCTACCCAGTAAGAGCGATAATTCTTGAGGTCGAGATTAGGGAGGTGAAATGGTTAGTATTTGAGCTGACTAGCGGGGGCCAGATATGTTGTGGATCGGCGGCAAATGAGCTACACTTGCCATTTGCTGAACCATTATTATCTCTAAACAGCTTGATACTGATGAAATACTGCCAGTGGAACGACATTTTCACACAGTGATGCTGCGCATTGACCCACCCCTAGATCGGCCTGGACCGCGCCACTCAGACACGCCACTTGAATATGGGAACTCCGGGTTGAATACTTGCAGCTTGTTTTTGAGTCTATTTGGCTTGGCTACCATGATTTGGCAGTTCCCGGGCAGCAACTTGCACCAAAATACGTTCGAGAACACGGTAGTAATGGGGATACAGTTCTATTGAACCTCGGTACAGCTCGCGAAGCAATTGGTCACCCTTTGACCAAGCTGCCATATCAAACATGTGCGAGATCGCCTTCTGCTCGATTGAACTGACCTTGATACTTAGCTCACTCAAGCATTGCTGCGGAGTTAGCGTTTGATTGGCGAGTACCTTGCAAAGAATATCAAAAACCGACTTGGTGAGCTTCCTGGCCCAGACGAGTTCATCTTTCATTAGACCGCTGGTGGAAAAATGCTCAGGGGCGTTCAGATAGAAGCAGTACCTACCTGCCCGCGTCCGGGCCCAACGAAAATATCCTATCAACATTTGCAGAGGCTCGGGCTCATGAGACGCTAATTGTTTCTTGACGTCCTCTAGCGGTGTAGTCAAATCTATTGTCAGATTCCAGATCGAATCGCACAGCGGCCGATATATTTGCTCAAAGCCTGTGAAAAGAAGTTCTTCGAACTCTTCCAGAAGATCGGGATTCTTCAATTCTCTTGTTTGGTAATGAGCGTCCACATGTTCGAGGACCGCATCTACTTGTTTACCGATAACGCTATGCTCGTTCAGCCAGTCCAATCCTTTCCGTTTGCTGGGGAAATTTCTCCGGGCCAGCAGCGAGGCAGCCGAGAGCATGGGAGGGGCAAAATAGTGCCAACAGCGAGAGTGCAGGGGGTATTTGTTCTCAAAGGCCCCCAGATTATGGCCTGGGTCTATGCCATGAATGTAAGGAGAATAGTAAGTTAGGAACCTTGTAAGATGAAAATGCTCGTCCGAATAGTCAAATGGGCGAGAGCCAACATAAGAGATCAACTCGTCCAGCCATTCGCCCTGTCCCCACCAGAGATGCCAGACGGCATACTCAGGATTATAATAATCCTCGTTCATCACCTCTGCGACCGTCATACCAACCCCGGCAGTATGCTCGTTTATGCGATTCCACTCCGGATACTCACGGACCATCTCCAAATGGATACGACCCATGGCTTGGTCGATCTGAATCCAGTCATCTACGGTGGTTTGGTCATCGCAGATAATCCGAAAGTCCATGTCGCTTAAGCCGGGAACCAGGTCGGTTTTGTCCCATTTGGTCACCAGGGATAAAACATGGGGATTTGCTTTAGAAAGTTGCTCGCCGATGATTGAAGCAACCGCTTCGAAGTGCGAGCGAAGCTCTTGTAATTTGGCTTTGTCCATGGTCTCAGTTTAGCTCCTGCCAAGTGTTAGTAGTGGAGGAAGTGAAGATAGCATCCATAATTTGCGTGGCTTTACTGCCATCGGCGCCGCTAAATCGCGGGCTGCGATCTTCTATAATAGCCCGGGCAAAATCATCGATTAGCGGATAGTGGGCGTTGGGGGGCTTTGGCATCAATTCATGATTGGAACCATCGGCAGAGTTGGTAATGATAGCGGGACCATCACAGGGACGGAGAATCACTTCGGCCTGGGTTCCCAAGATTACGATCTCGTCCTCGGCTACTTTCGAATTCCAATTGAAAGTGGCTGCGAATTGGACCCCTCCGGGAAGTACCCCAAGGATGGCTGCAGAATCATCTACTTCATAATTGTGCGTTTGAGTCTGAACATGGGCAACTATTCTTTGGGGCAAACCAAACCACCACGCGAGCAGATCGAGCCTATGTGAACCCACGTCCATCAGTACGCCCCCTCCGGACTGTTTGCGTTTGACACGCCAAGCTTCGGGGTCGGACGGGCCAGGACAATACCAATCACTGAGTCTCATGTGGACCACAACAACCTGACCGAACTTGTTACGGCCAATCATATCTTTGACTAGCCCAAAGCGGCCCCAGAACCGACGATAATAGGCCACGGCCAAATTCCGACCAGACTTTTGGGCTGCATTACACATTTGCTTGGTTTGACTGGAATCGAGGGCCATGGGTTTTTCGACCAGAACGTACTTCCCGGCCTCCAGGGCTGCAATTGCCTGCGGGGCATGCAAATCTACAGGAGTGGCTAGGTAAACGGCATCAACATCTTCGTCAGCAAGCATTTCTGCGATGTCGGTGAATACTTTTGTCGGTCGTAGTGTCTCCAGATCCTCTTGCCTGGCGTCGGGATTTCGAGTTACACATGCATAAACTCTGCTGTTAGGTTGCTGTAAGATCGCAGAGCCGACTCGTTTGCGGACTATGTCGCCAAGTCCAACGATTGCCCAGTTGACGTTGCCTTTAGTCATTCTTGTTCTTCATTAGCTTGGCATTGGATGTGTTAGAGCAATACTTCCTTGTGAGTTTCTGAGCTCTCATAAACTGCGTCAAGAAGGACATTCGTTTTGACAGCTTCTGCTAATGAAACAATGGGATCTCTGCCCTGTAGAACGGCGAGCTCAAAGTCTTCTACCAAAGGCAAATGGACATTCTCTGCATTAGGTAGATCAAGCTCCTGAATGTCCCGACCAACGGTCTTGAGGACCTTGCCACTGTCATACGGATGCCATTTTATCTTGGCTTCGGTGCCGATGATCTCGAATTCGTGTGACCAGGTTTTTGAGTTCCAATTGAAAGTCGCAACGACATCAGCGCCGTTGTCATATTCCATGAGTATGGTCGCGGAGTCTTCGACCTCGTAGGGCTGAACGAGTGTCTTGGTCCTGGCGTAGACCTTTCGCGGCAAACCCAGCAGGCCTATCATGACGTCGAACATGTGTGATCCCATATCCGAAAGCGGTCCGCCACCACTCTTGGATTTGACAATTCGCCAGTTGCCTGCCGGTGGATTAGCCCATGAGAAATATGTCATGCGAACCAGAACGACCTGCCCGAATTCGCCGTCGGTGAGCATCTTTTTGGCCTGAGAATAGCTGGGGTAACAGCGACGGTAATAGGAGCAGCCTGCCTGAACATTCTTATCTTTGGCAAGTTCGGCAAGGCCAATCGCCTCGGTTGCGTTGATACCCAGAGGCTTTTCAACCAAAATGTGCTTGCCAGCCTCAACTGCCTTGCTAGCTTGAGGAACGTGCAGAAAAACAGGAGTTGCTATGTAAAGAGCATTCGCTGCGGTCTGGGCGAGGGCTTGATCGAAGTCGCTATATACTTCTTTGACGCCGTGTTTTTCGGCACATTCATTGGCCTGATCCTGCAGTACGTCGCAAACGCCGACGAGTGTACCGTTTTTACTTTGGGATAGGGCAGCGGCGACTCGTTTGGAAGCAAGAGCACCGGTACCCACGAGGAGCCATCTGACTTTGTTTTCATCCATTTATTATTATGCTTTCTTGTTTAATTCAGCCAATGTTTGCTTTATAGCCCAGGCAATATACTCACAATCATCTCTTGTGGTATGCGGAAACAACGGCAAACTGACGACCTGCGAGCAAGCCTTGGCCGCGATGGGGCAATTGGCGTTCTGCTCGGTATAGCCCAGCTTTGCCATAGCCTCCCAACTCCACAGGGCTGGATAATGATTGCCGCAAGCGACCTTATACTTATTTTTGAGTACATCTAGAAATGCGGGACGATCGAAGCTGACTTTGTCGGTATCCAGGCGAACGATATAGAGGTGGCAGCCATGGCCTTGATCAATACCAGCGGGCCTAATGATTTCGTCCATCTCTTTGAGCAACTCATGCATCGTCTGAAATGCTTGCAGTCTTTTGGCGACTACTCGATCGATCTTGGCGAGTTGGACCAGGCCGGCTGCATATTGGGGTTTTGTCATTCTATAATTGAAGCCAACGGTAGCCACGCGTAACTTTGCCCCATACACATATCCGAAGGTCTTTTTCTGTCGAACCAATTCGCCGAAGTCTTCGTCGTTGGTGGTTACTGCTCCGCCTTCACCAAGGGTGGTCATGTTCTTGTTTGACTGGAAGCTGTAGCAACTAGCCTTTCCGAACCCACCTATGGGCTGACCTTTGTGCCTTGTCGAGACCGCATGGGCGGCATCGTAGATGATCGGTATGCCTGTTTGGCGGGTGATGGCCTCAAAGCCGTCGATGTCAGCGGCCAGGCCTCCGAAATGAACGGGGATAATTGCCTTGGTTCTCTGGCTAATCCGGCCACGCACATCCTTGGGGTCCAGGCACATTGTGTCGGGGTCTATGTCAGCGAAGAGCACTTTTGCTCCCCGGGCAATGGCACATGTGGCGGTACATACGAAGGTTAAGGGCGTGGTAATTACCTCATCACCAGGGCCGACGCCCAGAGCCATCATGCACAAATCCAGTGCAGTGCCGCAACTATTGACCGCGATGGCCTTTTTGGCAACTTCGTGCTTGGCCAAGGCGTCTTGGAATTCTGTCTCCTCAGGCAGCGGGAAAAAATTTCCGCCGGGTTTGGCTGCGGCTTGAAGCACTTTCATCGTAGCCTCTATATCGTCCTGGTCATACACGCCGCCCATGGCCCCAAAGGGAATTTCACGGATGTCAAAGCTCTTTTCTTTTGGCGTATTCATTCGTCTAGGTCTTCCTCCCTATTTCAGATGGAAAAAGGAACAGCTTTTCGATAGGCAGCAGCTATATCGCCAATAGTAGCTGGGATGAGATTTACCTGGTGCTTGTCAGCTAATTCACCAAAGTCGGTAATCATCTGCTTCATCGTCTGAGTTCGAAAATCACCGGAGTCGTCATACGCAAATATATTATGCGTCAGAGCCACGATAGCCTTGACGGGTTGCGATCGCTGCTTTTCCCGACCCAGCATCTTGTCGATCATGTAGCGTTGATTCTTCGCATCGAATAACTCCACCCGCAAATCCTGAGGGTGTTTACCCGACCACATCATCGAGTCAGGGTCCGTTGTGCCCGGCACCTCTACCAGATCCAGCCCACCTTCCAGAAGTCGATTGGCAGGGTTTACATAATGGACGTGTTGCGGTGCACCGGCCCAGTTGCTTCTGAGGTTCGTCATGTTGCGGCCAGGGTAGGAGATCGAGCAACTCTCAAACCCAAGCTGAGCCAAAACATCTGTAGTAGCATCATTGGCGGAAAAACTGCCAGAGCGAAAGGTCTTCGGGGCAAATCCGAGGGCGTCTGAAAACATCTTGATTGCTTCGGCGTACATGTTCCTCTGCTGCTGGGCCGTGTAAGCCCCGCAAAAGTCACCGTGGCCGGCCTCCTGTGGATGGTAGTGCAAGCCAATTTCAAAGCCCTTCTCAGCCAGCTCGCAAAGCAAAGCCGAATAGACCACAGCATCAGAGGGAATGACAAATAGCGTTGCTTTGAGATTTGCCGTTGGGATAAGCTCAGCAAAGCCAGAAATCGATCGTCTGCCAAGTTCGATGTCACTGACCGCTTTCTGCGTGGCCTCACAATCAATCGTCCAGGATATGTAGATAATTGTTCGATCGCTCATATAACCTAACCTTTTCGCTTGCTAATTCGTGTTAGTCGGCAAATCACGTACCCTTTCGGATCAAATCCGCAAACACCGGCATATTCAATCTTTCACCAGACAGCGCCTACCTGTGCCCGAAGATTCATAGATGGTATCTACTACGGCCTGGGTTTGCAAGCCGACTTCTCCTGGAACAGGAAGATCCTCGCTATTCTCAATGGCTCGGCAATAGAGACGTGCTCAAGACTTATAACTCGTTGCATGATAAGCCGGACGCAGTTTTCGGGGGACACTTCAGGTTCCGTTCAAAAGCGGGTGTTGGAATGGGGTCGAGGGATGCAAAGCCCTGCGATCATTATCGCAATTCTTACAATAGCTGCCTAAACAGAGAACATCCTTGACTGCTCAAGATGTTTTTGGCAAAGTTGTTGCTGTCGCACGGAGAAGACTATGTTTCCTAAGCGTGCACATGGGCAATCCCAAGGAGAATAGCTGATGTCTGAATACCGGGTCGCCTTAATCGGCACAGGAAGGGTCGGTTGGCAGTTCGACTTTGGCTCCGATCTGCCCGATAATCATACCAGTGCCGTACAGGCCAGTAGTCGCTGCCAACTCGTGGCCGGAGTGAATAGGGGGAAGGAAAAGCTTGAAGCTTTCGGCCGGCGTTTCCAGGTCAACGCTTTGTATCGTGATTACCGAAAGATGCTCGAGGAGGTTCGGCCAGACATATGCATCATCGCCACCCATCCAGAGCTGCACTGCGAAATGGTAATCAATTGTGCATCGGCGCCGGCAACGAAGGCCATCATCTGCGAGAAGCCGATGGCGCTCTCGTTGGAAGAATGCGACGCTATGATCGACGCCTGCCGAAATGCGGGAGTCAGGCTTCAGATCAACCACAACCGTCGCTGGCACAATGAGTATATTCTCGCAAAGAAGCTTATCGACTCCCGCGCCATTGGCGATCTTAACCACATCTACTGCTACATGGACGCAGGAAAGCCCACGCCAGGATGGCGCAGTGAGAACGAGGGACCCCTGATCCATGACTTCACTCATTATTTCGACCTTATGGACATGTATGCAGGCGAAGTGGACTGGGTCTGCGGAATGGCTGAACAGCGGCTGTGTCCGTGGGCGGTTGAGGACTTCAGTACGGCCTTCATGAAATTCAAGAACGGGGTGACCGGTGTGATCCACTCGGCTGAGCTGAGCAAATATACCGACTCCGCCTTCGAGCTGCGTGGTACGACGGGCGTCATCCGCTTTGAACGGGAGAGCGTTCACTTATTCCGGGCAGAACAGGACGAGTACGATCCCGAGACTGGGTTCCAGTGGAGTTCCCTAAAGCCCAGAGAAGTGGAGCATCCGGCGCAGAATTCGACCTATGTCGCAGCCCTCGAAGAGCTGATTGATGCGGTGGAGGGCAAAAGGTTACTACGCAGCGACGGTAAGGTCGGTAGCCGTTCCCTGGAGATGGTGATGGCTATCTACCAGTCTCAGTTGAATGGCTTCCAGCCGGTGCACTTCCCCATCTCGCTCAGGTCGTCCGGCGTTGAAGCTCTGAGGCAGAGCGGGCATTTCGGTTTGCATTAACTCCCGAAGCGGGGCCACCCTTTGTGCGTCCCAAGAATTCCATCTGGCTTATAAGATAGTATATAGATTACAGTAGCTGCCTAAACAGATAAAATCCTTGACTGCTCAAGATGACTTTGGCAAAGTTGTTGCTGTGGTACGGAGACGATTGAGTTTTCTGAGAAGGACGAATCATGTTAGAGTCGTTTTTGAAAATAATTAATGGTCACAAGGCAGACGAAATTGTCTGGACCGCGGATATTAATTACTGGATCGACAGCCAGATAGCCAGGGGCCTAGGTCAGGCGAAATGGCATACGGAGAAGGGGTTTTTGGAATTATGCCGAGAACTGGGGATCGTGCCTTACTTCAATTATCAGTATGAGAAGTATAACCCTTTTAGTTCAAGCTTTAATGAGAAGGTTAAGTACGTTGAAGAAACGGCGGATAGTAAAAAATGGTGCGCTTATAGCTCACCGGTGGACACGTCTAAGCCGGTACGGTTGCGGTGGATTACGCCGGTAGGGGAGATATACAAGCTTTATGTCTACTGCGAGGCCAGTAATTCCTGGGCGCCGCATAGATTTCCGATCCAAAACGTGGAGGATATGAAAGTCTTTCTGTATCTGCTGGAAAACCGAAAGTTGGAACCGGCAAATCTGGATGATTATCATCAGCGGATGGATTTATGGGCACAGTATGATGGATTGCCCGCTATAGGAATGACTCAGGATCCGTTAGCCCAAATGATGCACTATTGGGCCGGGGTAGAAAATACTGCCTATTTTATGGCGGACAATCTATCCATGGTTCAGCATGCTTATAGCCTGATGGAAGAGCAGGAGGAATGTGTCGTTGACGCTATTTGTGAGTTGGCCCCGCCGTTAGTGCATATACTTGATAATCAGTCCAGCGATACAATGGGCGGCAATTTCGAGACGTATATGGCACCACGATATCAGCGGATAGTAGAGAAATTCGCCAAAGTCGGAACCCGAACAGTAACGCATATAGACGGTAAGATATGGCCGTTGCTGAAAATGACTGCTGATATCGGTTTTCATGGTTGCGAAGCCCTTACTCCCAATCCGGATGACATAAGCCTGCAGGACATAGCCCGACTAGTTCCACGTAAGGACTTTGTTCTCTGGGGAGGGATCCCGGCTGCGATGTTTTCACCGAGCAACACATGGAATAATATGCGTGATCATGTGCAGGAACTGCTGGACTGCTGGTCTGGGCATCCGTTTATTATAGGTGTGGGCGATTGTGTCCCAGCCGATGGGCAAATAGAATTTGTCAGGAAAATATCAGATATGGTTCGGGGATTGACTTACAATTGAGACGCATCTGTTGCAGGGGCCGAAGTGGTGTGACATTATGTCCACAAGCTTCTTGCCGTAAGGACTGGCCTGTACAGCAGCACAAATTTGACTATCCAATTTGCTAAAATGCTCTGGTTCTGTCAACTGAAGTCCTTTCACTATGAGTTTTCTTGTCTTGTAATACAACAACTCGAGGTATCCTTAAGCTCGACACCTCTGTCATCAGCGAATGTGCGAGCAATCTCGACAATTCTGCAAATATTTTCGTCAGGAGTTTCAGCACCAGCGTGGATAAGTAGTACAGAGACATTGTCGATTGACTCGAGCGTTTCCAAAATATGCTTAATGTCTTTTTCAAACTCGCTAGCACTAAGCTCAACTGCTCGAACCACGTCCAGGGCCGCTTTTATATGCTTGTTTTTGAGGACCTTTGCGGCTGCCTCCAAATCCGTTCCCCATCCCACCCGGACGTATCGGGCATCTTCGACGGCAGCAAAGTTTTCCAGATTCTGTGTGCTCAATCCACAGGAGCAAAGAAATCCATCGCCGAAGTAACTTGCAATCCGTGAATATCGAGGCACAAAGAAACGCCTGACAAGCTCCGCCGACAACATCGTTGTAGAGCAGGAGCCAAGGGCGGGCCCCTTTTGTTTTTTACCGTAACATTTAATATCCCAGAATTCCTTTGTGGCGATTACCGTTTCGGTTAGCACGTCAAGTAGACGCTCCGCGTTTTTCGACTCCAGCAGTAATTCTTCAAGAAACGCAGCACCTCGCATGTCCATCGCGGTTTCGAGTATGCCGTGAACTATCGGTGGGCGAATCGATTGCTTAGGGAAAAGCTCTATCGCTTTATTATATTGTTCGAGGAACTGGGGGTGCGGCCAGGTGTTCTTTATGTCGGGCGTTTTCATGGTTTCGACAGCATCGGATGAAAAGAATCCCGGCTCGACCCAGCTTATACCACCGCCCATCCGCAGTTCACCGCCGAACATCAAGGTTACGTTAAGTGTATCATCATATCCTAACTGTACGATTGGTTCCGGGGCAGGGTCGCCCAGTCCGATATTGGAGAATCGCTTGAAGAGCTGACGTTTGATGATCTGGTCGGTTTCGGCGCGGATTTGTATATCTTCAAAGTAGTCAGGCTCAAAACTCACGCCGAAATGCCTGCTATAATAATCGCGACTAAACGTTATATCGAGTTCCAGCGTTTTCATTTTGTCCCTTTTAATTTGTACACGTGAACCGTGTACGGCTCAAAGTAGTCGCTTAGACTGGAATTCTTAACTGTTAGTTCACGGTCTTCGGTTTGGACAATCGCCGCGGTATTGTTTGCTACGCCTGGAATGCGCATGGTTACATCAGCAGGGTCGAAGGCTGTGTTGGCTGCGAACAGGTAGAGATCGTCTCCTTTTCTCCGCATCAAAGTTGCTACACCATCCCAAATCGAGTAACCGAGGTCAGTGTAGGAAATTTCAATCGAATCCGATAGCGGCGGCGCAGTGAGGGCGTCATTCAAGCTCCGCAATTCCTTTACCACACGGCTGGTAACCTTAAAGGAAGGATGATCAATGGGCATCTTATACATCGAAAAGCTCAGTCCTGTGGCACCGGCGATTATCGCATCATATGCCATGAAACGTAATTGCTCGTAGGTTGGATATATACACATTGACTCATCAATACTCTGGCCGGCCATTTCGGGGCAATAGAGTTCACCAAACCAATGTTCATAGGGCATGGCCTGAATAAGCATCCAAATGGATTTCTCATTACGGCCGACTCGCATCATTTTATCCGTCAATCTTCCAACAAAGTGAACGCTCTGTTCGGGACAATCGCCCACTCTGCCGTCTAATCTTGCGCCAACATGTTGCCGCATTCCGGGAGGCTGCACTGGCGAAGGATTAGCACCTACTATATCCATACTCTCGTTGTATGTTGCCAACGTTTCGATGGTACGATCTGGACTGTGTGCCAGCCATATAGGATGGTCGGGGTCGAGCGTTCTTAGATACCTGCTGCCTTGGGCGAGTTCTTCAGGCGTGGCCTTGTAATCCAATTGCCTCCATTTGATTGCGACCTCGTTGTAATTCTCGTAACAAAGCAGGGAGGGATGGTCTTTTATTTGGGCAACAAGTTCTTCAAGTTGTCTTTTGTAATCCGCGTTCTTTGAAAAAACCGCCCGGTCAAAAATGTAGGCGTAGAAATAGAGCCCTTCGTTTTGATCAGGGACCGGATCATTCTCGATAGCTTCGGTCCCGAATGCGGCCCACCGATAGCCGTTAAAGCCCGCTTCTGCCAACAGTTGCGGCGTACCACCTTCAGGTAAATGCCTCGCTAGAATAGGGAAAAACGGTTGGCCGTTAATGTGTGTAATTCTGTTCTTGTCGATGGTTACTCGTGTCGGTTTCATTTGCTTGTTTCCCTAATAAATACCGTTGCTTTTACAAATCGACGATTCTGTGGAGATTTATAGCAGATGAGCCAAGTAGCCGGTCAGTATGTGTTTCGCTTATAGCGGGCTCTGTTTTTTGAGACAATATGCGTGTGCTGCGTCTCTCATAGCATAAAAGTTATCCAACGGCACATCTGCATGCAGATCATGACTCGAACCGAGAATGTAGCCTCCTCCGGGAGCAAGCTTTGCTATGTGTTCATTTACATCCAGAGCGACCTCTTTGGGTGTACCCTTTAGCAGTACGCCGGCGACATCAATATTGCCGTGCAAAGCAATCTTATTACCGTACTGTTTTTTGATTTTGTAAATGTCCTGGCCACCATCACAAGGTTCCAAAGGATGCAGAACATCAACGCCCATTTCAATGAAATCGTCAATCAAGTCTTTCACATTACCATCGACATGAAGATGAACAATACTGCCGCCTGCCTTTGCTAACTTAATCTGTTGGCGTAGAAGAGGGTACTGAAATTCCTCCAACATTTCAGGCGAACACATTGGGCCAGCTTTTGATCCTACTACTATCGCGAGATTAATCATATCAACGTTATGATCTATGAACATCTCGAGTTCACGCAGGCAGTATTCATTGACAATCTTCTGAAATTCATGGATGAATCCCGGATTATCATATAGCCCAAGCCAATAATCCTCATATCCAATCGCGGTGCAGACCACCGAAGTGGCAACCTTGTTGCAGCATGACATGCCAAGCCCTGTGCCCTGGATTGCGTTAAGCAAATCTTGCAGACGCTTTTTGGAGACCTCCAGATCAGGATACCATATGTCTTTGAGAGTTTTAGGCGTTTTCATTGTGCCGTCTATGTAATGTATTCGCTCCTGGTGGTCTGTTTTTTCCTTTCTGCCGAGCCTCCATATCTCGGCGAAATATAACAGGTCATTACCCATCCGACGAGTGAGTTCGACATAGTCGTCAGTAGGCAGTTCAAAGGCGTGCAATCCCAAAGAAAAGTCCTGGCCGAGTATCTGGTTGACAAGCACCATATCAGGATCGACTTCCAAAAAGGCAATCTCGTCCGACTCAATATGCCGAACGGCATTTAAGATACGAGTTTTATTAGGCTTTCTCATGTTACTCCTGACCCACTGAAACATTCATACGCGTTTGTCTAATGATCTCTTGTGCTAATAACAAAGTGTGAGCGGTTTTACAAATCTTTATTGTAGTTCTATATTGCAACCATATTCGATAAGTGCCTCTGCGGCATCTTCCTGGGCAATTAGAGCCTGCACCTGTTCAGATGTTTTTCGTTCAGTGGGAAGCGGTTGCGGGTCTCTAAGCATGCTTGCCAACATTCTGGCGTAGTTCATTACATTGGGAGTTATCCATTCGGAGGAAACTCTGTCCGAGGTATCGAGGGCAGTGTGGGAAATGTCGGGGTAAGGGCAGTTGGGGTCTTCACAATCGGCGGGCCTTGCCGCTGCCACGCCTTCCAGGATAAAGGGCAGATAATCACTGCTCATGCAAAACATATTGCGAACATCCATCTGACATTGCATCCGACGAAAGCTTTGGTCAATATAATCGCGCATTCGGGGCGCCCAAATCACGGCAATTGCTTTTGCCGTCGAAGGAAATAGGCCATCCATATTGAATACGAAACGAATACGATCCAATTGTTCCTTGTGTTTTTCAACATAAGTTCTACTTCCCTGAAAGTCATACTCCTCGCCGGTAAATAGTATAAGTCTAAGTGTTCGCTTGAATGTCTCCTGCATCGGCGCCAGTGCACGAGCCATCTCGATAAGTGTCGCCACTCCTGTTAAATTATCGAAAGCACCCGGAGAGATATCATATGAATCCAAATGTGCGCTCAGGATAATAACCTCGCCAGCGGCATCGACAGGGCCCATCTCCCCAATAACGTTGACGCAATTCGTTCGATAGCTTTTACCCGTAGTTTCGATTTTGACTCTCGGCTCAGCAGATTTGGCAAATCCGGCAAGTTCATCGGCATCTCTGCTGGACAGGCCCAGCACTGGAATAGCCATATCCTCTGTTCTGCCAGCCAGTTCGATCGCTGGTCCGGTGCCGGGGTACATATTGCGCAGCAGTACGGCCAGGGCTCCTCGCTTGCAGGCATTTGATATATACTTGGTAATGGGTATATGTTTCTGCCCGCAGATCTGATGGCCATGCATGAGCAGGATTGCGCCTTTGATTTTGTCGCCGAGTTTATCAAATTGTTCGTCGGAACCGTTACCGGCATCCAGTAGAGCAGCTTCAATGTTAGTCGAAGTGGTGTGAACGTGCTGAACACTGTCGTACATCCGCAACTCGGGACTAATAAGCTCAACGTGCGAGGGCCCCTGCCGCCATGTAAAAACAGGAACATCTTCTGTGTGAGTATTCTTTGCTCCAATCCTGCGCAGCACATTGGCGGTGAACTCACTAGCTTTTTTCATTGCCTCCGAGCCGGTTGGACGAGGGCCAAACTGGTGAGAAATCATGTCCACAAGCTTCTTGCCATAGGGGCTGGCCTGTAAAGCAGCACAGATTTGATCGTGCATTCTGCTAATATCGCGTGGTTCCACCAACTAGTCTCCTCGGGCTTGGGCTTCAGTAAACGAGTGGGCTCAGTACAGATCATACTTGGTTATTGAAGCCATGAGCCTTGTTCGGGCCCCGGAGTCTAACAACTTGCCTTTGGGGGCAGATGCCAACGGACTATCTCGCAGGTTTGCTTCTCCGAAGGCCACTTCATGTACTCGGGATTGTAACAATCCACCTGTAAGTAGGTAGTGCTGCCATAGCAGGTGATCAAACTGCTATCGGGAAGCTGCAAAGTCACCGGCCAGCCGCTGTCAAGG
>SDBV01004608.1_pt1 | contig 19734 bp, 16 predicted proteins | sample 2277081 | NCBI WGS metagenome assembly SDBV01 (sample SAMN10402039, study PRJNA504765) | marine sediment metagenome | isolation source: marine sediment core GS10_PC15, 223 cmbsf | place: Arctic Ocean: Southern Knipovich Ridge | collected 2010
ATAATCGGCCAAGAAAATCGCTTGGCTTTTTAACACCAAATGAAGTATTCTATGAACGGAAAAAATTAACAGGTTAAATTAACAGGACTCGACTCAGTTGCACTTATGAGTTGAATCCGCTAAAGTTAAAGATTTCTCAAAAAATATAAAAGAATATTGATTAGGTCAAAGATGATTTAGTAGATAGAGCCAGAAGGGCGGTTAAACATTCTGTCAGCAGGGAGATGTTGGATAGGTGTTTGAGGAAAGGAGATTAGTTATTACTATGAAGAAGTTCTCCGCCTTCTCCTGTTTTTCTGCTTTCTGATTTTTTCTAACTTTTTTGCTTTTGGGCTTTCTTTTCCCAGCAGTTTATTCTCCAGCAATTCACACATTTGCTTTCTGGCATAATAACGATTCAATCCCTGACTGCGACTCTTTTGAACCTTGACTGCCAACCCGGTGGGAATATGTTTCAAATGGACACAGTTAGAAGTTTTATTGACTTTCTGTCCTCCCGCTCCACCGCTCCGAACGAACGTTTCCTCAATATCTGTTTCGAGCAAACCGCACTTCTGCATACGCTGCTCAAGCTCTGTTTTTTTTCGTTCTGTAACCCCAAAATTAATCATATATCCCTGCCTATTCAAGTTCCATTCCATCATAAATTACTGTCATTTGCTGACAGGAGCAAGACAAATAGGCAAAATTGAAAGGTTTTTGGGGCGGAAAGTAGTCCAAACCAGACGGAAAGTAGAGTCTTTTTTTTGGTGCACTTTGGTGCACACCCATTTTGGAGGGATGTCAAGACAAAGAAAAACCCCTGTAAGCCATTGACTTACAAGGGTTTAACTAACGAGGCCGAAGGGACTCGAACCCTCAACCTTCGGATCGACAGTCCGATGCTCTAACCAATTGAGCTACGGCCCCGTACAATTTATCAAGACGGACACTATAACAACTTCTCGGCAAACATGTCAAACATTTTTATACAATAATAGGTTTTTCTCTTTGCTGTAAGCACTGAGCCGGATTATTACACCTGAAAAAAGGCGAGCGTTCTATCTTTTTTATCCTGTTCAGAGCAAAAGAGCATTTCACATTTAGCATTATACGCTTTTTCGGCCTGATATTTTCTTGTTTTCCATAGATCAAAAATGCTGTATGATGTAGATATACGTTTGGTTTGCAGCAGACAGGGACATCTGGCAAATGAAAAATCACGTAAATGGCAATAAATTAGCAGAGAATTAAAGACTATTATGGCACGAATGCGATTAGAAGATATAGTTGACATCGAACAGTATGCAGACGACGAAAATGATAACGCCTCGCCACGTGAATTCGAGCTGGAGATGCCCGACGTCATCGGCATACTCCCTATCAGGAGTGCAGTTGCCTACCCCGGGACGGTCATGCCTCTTGCCATCGGCAGGGAGCGTAGCAAGAAACTACTGAAAGATATCGAGCCTCACGAAACAATTTTCGGCCTCGTTGCTCAGCGTGATTCTACCGTAGAGAATCCCGGCCCAAAAGACATTTACAGGATCGGAACCGCCGCTTCTGTTTTGAAGACCATAAGAATGCCGCATGGTTCGACAAACATAATCGTCCACGGCATTGTAAGGTTTAAGATCATAAAGTTCGTTGCGACCAAACCGTACCTCAAGGCTCAGGTCCGCGTCCTCACGCACAAGCCGCGAATGACCAAGAAGCTCAAGGCCCTCATGGTAAACGTCCGGCAGACCGCCAACCGTGTGATAGACTTAAGCCATAACATACCCGAGGAGGCATCGCTGCTGCTGGAAAACATAACCGACCCGTCGGCACTTGGTGATTTCCTCGCTGCTACGCTTAATATTCCCGTCATCGAAAAGCAGGCACTGCTTGAAGAGATTAATGCGGTCAGCCGCCTTGAAAAGGTCGCGCTTGCCCTTGCCAACCAGCTTGAGGTCCTCGAACTTAGCTACAAGATCCAGGGCGAGGTCCGGGATTCCATCGACAAGAGTCAGCGCGAATATTTCCTCCAGGAAGAACTCAAAGCCATCCAAGCCGAACTTGGCCAGGGTGACCGCCGCTCAGAAGACTTAGACGAGCTTACGGCAAAGATCGACGAAGCCAAAATGCCCGAAAAAGTCGAAGCCGAAGCCCTCCGCGAACTCGACCGCCTGACAAAAATACCGCTGGCCTCACCGGAGTACTCCGTCATCCGGACATATCTCGACTGGGTCTGCGAGCTGCCGTGGTCCATCCGCACCGAAGATTCGCTGGACATAACAAAAAGCCAGCGCATATTGAACCGCGACCATTACGGCTTGCAAAAAGTCAAGCGGCGCATCCTCGAATTCCTCGCTGTCCGCAAGCTCAATCCCGACGGCAAGAGCCCGATACTCTGCTTCGTCGGTCCGCCCGGAGTTGGCAAGACCAGCCTCGGCCAGTCGATCGCAAGGGCGATGGGCCGCAAATTTATTCGCATCTCATTAGGCGGCATAAGAGACGAAGCCGACATACGCGGCCACCGCAGAACGTACATCGGCGCTCTGCCCGGCAGGATACTTCGCGAACTCCGCAAAGCCCAATCCTGCAACCCCGTCTTCATGCTCGACGAGATGGACAAGATCGGCAACGACTTCCGCGGCGACCCGGCGTCGGCGCTGCTCGAAGTGCTGGACCCTGAGCAGAATAACACATTTACCGATCATTATCTCGATCAGCCGTTCGACCTGTCCAACGTCATGTTCATCGGCACCGCCAATTACACCGAGCCGATCCCGCCTGCCCTTATGGACAGGATGGAGATCATCGAGCTGCCCGGCTATACCGAAAACGAAAAGCTCAACATCGCCAAAAAATATCTCATCCCGCGCCAGCTCGCTGAGCACGGCCTTACCAAAACCCAGCTTACCATAAAGGACGAAGCCGTCCGTGCGATTATCGAAAGCTATACCCGCGAAGCAGGCGTCCGCAATCTCGAAAGAAAAATAGCTTCTGTCTGCCGGTCCGTAGCGACGAAGATCGCTAAGGAAACGTCACGGCGGGCTACGATCGGTAAGGGGCAGCTTGTTAAGATACTCGGCCAGCATGAATTCGAATCGGAACTTGCCCTGAGAACGGCAGTAGCGGGAGTTGCTACCGGCCTTGCGTATACACCGGTAGGGGGGGAGATCCTATTCGTAGAGTCCGCCATGATGCCCGGAGATGGCGAATTAACCCTAACCGGCCAGATCGGCGACGTAATGAAAGAATCCGCACAAGCTGCGTTCTCCGTAATAAAAGCAAACGCTAAAATGTTCAAGATCGATGCCAAGAAACTCATCGATAACGACTTCCATATCCACGTCCCGGCTGGCGCGGTTCCCAAGGATGGCCCAAGTGCGGGCGTCGCGATATTTACATCGTTGGTGTCGCTGCTGCTAAATGATCCCATCCGTCCGGAAGTAGCAATGACCGGCGAAATAACGCTAAAAGGAATGGTCCTGCCGGTAGGGGGCCTAAAGGAAAAGATCATAGCCGCAAAACGGGCTGGGATAAAGACGGTTATATTACCTGCCCGGAATAGAAAAGACATAATAGACCTCCCCAAAGAAGCGAAAGCAAATATGAAACTCATATTCGTCAAAAAAGTTTCTGAAGTACTAAAAACGGTACTTCGATAATTGGCTTTGCTTTTCATAAAAAAGTTTTCAAGCAAGGTATTTCCTATTTTTTTGCCACAGAGGGCATCGAGGACCACAGAGATTGAAATTGGCTTTGATTGGGTTTGTTTGGGTTTGCTCCGTTTTTGGGTTTTGTTTGTAAATCGTTGTAACCTCCCATATCGCAAGGGTTTGCGGTGAATTCTGAGTTGTTTAAATTGGGTTTGTTCCTCATAAAAAGGTTTTGGGAAAGTGCGGGTTTCTCCACTTTTAACTGCGGATTACGCAGATTACTCGGGTTTTTAACTGCTTTTTTGCCATCCGTCTTCGCCGGACTTTCAGCACGGTCACAGAGGACAGCGAGCAGTTCGACCTCGCTCACTGTGGCAGCCACAGAGATATTTAATCCTCCTCTGCCAAGGCTCCGGCGGATCTTCGATTTTAAGTTATTAAGTTGCATTATTCTATCCTGATTGTTATGTGTGTATTATACTTCTTTGGGTATTCGTTGTCAACAGAATTCTTTTTATTTTTTTGGTTTTTGTTGGAAGCTGCCAGGTGGTTTAACTTGCCTGATCAAAAAGCTCCTGATCCCTTTAATTCATCCTCTGGCGAACTGAGATTGGAGTCAACAATAAGACCGAGAGGCTGACCAAGGAAATACTAATAAGGCGGACAAATTACCTATCTTGCCGTAAAAGGTGTCTGACCCCTTTAAATTTAGATGAGTTTTTGAATAGAGAATTGTTTTTGCATATTGATGAATTAAGATATGTTGTGGATCGCTGGCGGATGGATTATAATTATTATCGACCGCACAGCAGTCTGGGTTATATGGCCCCGGCAGCATATGCGGCGAAGTTTTTTGAGGAAGGCTCCGCTTCGCTCCGCCTTCCTCAAAGCAGGGAGAATACGTGTGAAATACTCTCATGACAACTGGTACAAGAAAGAGGGGCACTCCAAATTGTAAAAGAAAAACGGAAAGTTAATAATGATCATGAATTCAAGAGAACGATTGATGCTTGTCCTGTCTGGTCAATTGCCGGATCGTGTGCCGGTTAGCCCATTTGTTCAGGATGAGTACCTGTCGTACTACTACCCTGAAAAAACAAAAGTGGACCGTGTTTTTGATGCGATTGAGTTGTCCAAGGAATTGGATTTCGACCTGATCGCTAAGCCGCGTAACTTTGAGGTTCCCCACTTTTTACGCAAAAGTTTTCCGAATTGGAAGCTTGACCAGAACCAGCAGATCCGTGACGGAAGGATCTATGTGCGTAAGACTATTGAAACCCCCCGAAAAAAACTCACGCAGATTCAGGTCGGTCCCGATGCGGGAGCGGCAAGCAGCGGAGTGCATCTGTCGACACAGGAGTATTTCCTCAAAACTGCCAAGGACATCGAAGTTTTCATTGAGTTCCTTCCGGAAATCGACCCGGAAACAATCGCCGAAATGAAGACTGTTACCTCCAGATGGCGCAAGGCTCTGGGTGAAGATGGTATTGCCGCTCCATGGGGCTGGTGCGGCGTGTTTAACATGGCCAGCGAGTACCGCAATATTGAATCATTGATGATGGATGCATTTGATATGCCGGATATGTATAATGCCTTGATGAAAAAATTATCCGAGCAGATGGCCATTTACAACGCTCATCTGGCCCAGACAGATGTCGAGTGTGTTGGTGTGCAGGGTAATATCGCCAATGGTGCATTGTTCAGTTCTGATTATTTCGCCGAACATATTGAGCCTTATGAGAAGATTATTATAGATGCTATTCATGCTAATGATGCTTATACGGTCTATCATAATTGCGGAATGGCAAAAAAACTATACACTAACTACAAACGGATGGCTTTTACCGTATGGGAAACCGTCTCGGAGGATCCTGTTGGTGATAACTCTCTGCAGGATGCTAAGGACTATTTTGGCAAAACAATGTGCCTTTTGGGAAATCTGGATCAGATCCATTTCCTTAAGACTGCTTCGCCTCAGCAAGTTGCCGGAAAAACCCGTGCGATTATGGAAATCGGCAAACCCGGCGGTCATTACATCTTCTCGACATCTGATTTCCTGGAAAAAGGCACACCGCTTGAAAATGTCAAAGCTATGATTGATTCCGCCAGGGAGGCGGGACGTTATTAATGGCCTGTATAATAATACTTGAGTTACCTGTTAAATAGGAGTTGTCAATGTTTGGATTGCAATGGATTGATATCGCTGTGATTTTGGTTTACTTTGGCGTAGTGATCGCCATCGGCGTTTGGGCGTCTCGCAGAATAAAAAATCAGGAAGACTATTTCCTTGCCGGGCGTCGATTCGGCAAATTCATCCAAACCTTCGCCGCATTTGGTCAGGGAACTTCTGCCGACAGCGCTGTCGGTGTTACGACTACCACTTTCAGCAACGGCATTGCCGGTGTCTGGAGTTCCTTGTTGTATTTGTTTGCCACCCCGCTCTACTGGTTGGTAATGCCTTGGATGCGGCGTCTTCGTCTGATCACGCTTGGCGACTTTTTTGAAGAGCGGTACGGTTCGAAAATGATGGCCGGTCTCTATGCCGTGATCGGTTCTATTGGGATGATGATAATTATCTCGGTGGGTTTTGCCGCTATGACCAAAACCGTTGTAGCGCTGACTCCAAAGACTGTCCAGCAGTATTCCGTGCAGGAACAAGCCGAATACGATCAGGCTATGATCCTGGATAAGCTAGATGCCCGCAATTACGATACGCTTACCGCCCAGGAATCGCAGCAGTTAGAGCAGCTTCGCCTGCAAAAGCCCCGCAAAATGTTCTTCCATCTAAATCCCGATGTACTCATCTGGATAGTCTGCATAATTGTGCTGGCCTATGCGGTGGCAGGGGGACTGGAGGCCGCGTTTTTGACCGATACGTTCCAGGGGATTTTTATTATCATATTGAGCATCGTATTGTTTCCATTTGCGTTCGGCAAGATCAATGCTGTCTTCGGCGGTTCGGGCTTAATGGACGCGATGAGAACCATGCATGCGCAACTGCCCCAATCCTATATGGAAATTTTCGGTTCTCCGGTTGCGCAGGACTTTACCTGGTACTACATCGCGGCACTTACTATGATGGTTACGGTTAACGTCGTCATTCAGCCAAATTCGCTTATCGCGACAGGATCGGCAAAGGGGGAGTATGAGTGCCGGTTTGGTTTTGTCGTCGGCAGTTATATGAAGCGATTCTGTACGGTTCTGTGGGGTTTTTTCGCATTGCTGGCGGTAGTGCTTTATCATGACAAGATACAAAACCCGGACCTGGTGTGGGGTTATGCTACACTGGACCTGCTGGGCCCGCTGAATATGGGGTTGGTAGGCTTGATGATCGTCTGTTTGATGGCCGCTTTGATGAGTACTGCTGACTGTTTGATGATCACAGGTTCCAGCCTGATAACACAAAACATCTACCGGCCGTTGTTTCCTGATCGCCCTGAAAAACATTATGTTTTTGTAGGAAGAATTGCCGGTGCAGGTGTGGTTGTCGGCGGGGCGTTGATCGCAACCCAGTTTGATACGATCCTCCAACTGCTTAAGCTATGGTGGGAACTGAATGTCATGGTCGCCGCCGCATTCTGGCTGGGCATGAAATGGCGCCGGGCTACCCGGCCTGCCGCATGGTGCTCGATGGTTTTGACAATGGTGTTGTTTTTTCTATTGCCCATTTTTGTGCCGATGACCATGCCTTCTTTGAGAACATCGGACTCGATGTTAAAAACAACACAGTCGCGTCAGATAGTGCGTCAATACGCAGCCGGTCAAATGGAAGTTAAGCAGCGTCAAACGGAAATAGAGCAATGGCAGGCGCCCAGCGTCACTGGTTCTGATAAGACCGAAAAGCCCAAACCGCTGACAGCCGGGCAGACCTATGAAAAGACCTACAATCTGCCCAGCAAGCCGATCTTCTGGACGATGGGCATTAAGGCAGATGCCGAAGGTGAAAAATACGGCAGCGGCATGCTGAGCCTGGAACTGGTATTGTTGGATAAACTGGGATTCGATTTGCAGAAGAATCCCTACGCTCTGAATGAAACTATCAGGATTTTGATCAGGACTTTTACACCGTTTGTTATTTTGATCGCGATTTCATTTTTAACGCGCCGCGATGACAAAGAAATGCTGGATCGTTTTTACGTCAAGATGAAGACCCATGTTCACACAGACCCGGACGAAGACACCCGGCAGATGGAGTTGTCGTACGCCGATCCTGACCGCTTTAATCATCGAAAACTGCTGCCGAAATCAGACTGGGAATTTGACAAGTGGGACAAAACCGACACGATCGGTTTTGCAATTTCTACCGCAGTCGCGGTAGTGGTTGTCTTTTTCCTGATAGGTTTAATTTCGATAGGAAAATAAAAAACGCTTGAGACAACTAAAAGTGCCATGGGGGCTTTTTCAACAGCCCCTCTGACCCCTTTAATTCTGTATTTTTATTAGCTGGTCAGTTTTTCCTTTCCATCCAAGCGGTGTTTCGATCTTATAGTCCGTCAGAGCGACACCTTTGACGAACGGACCGCTGTCTATCGGTCCGAAAAGACGTGTTTGCTTGATGCTCAATTGTTCTACATCGTCAACCCAGACGGGGCATCGCACATCTGGCTCCTCTACGCCCATTATTAGACCATCGAGCGTTATACCGCGAACATGACGGAGAAATAACCCAAACGCCGGCAAGTTCCCCCACGCCGTTGGTTGAGGATAGCCTTTTTCGTCTTCTGCAACTTTTTCACGGAAATCGTTGACGGTAATATTGCCTTTGCTGAGCAACTGAATATTACTCAATGAAATATTTTCGAGATAATGACCGGGCAATCCCGTGATCGAAGAACCATAGTTACCGTAGCTTCGGGCAACAACGTTGCTGATCGCGATATTACGAATCTTACCAATTCCCGGTGTCGGTATACCCTTGGTGTATTTTCGCGCGCGGTTACCCAACCGGATATAGATCGGAGCCACCGGTCCGTCGATAACGATATTGTCAATGGTTATATTTTCCATGATGCCTCCATCGACAATGATCAGTGAGATACCTGTAATGCCGCCAGTGGGCGTACCAAAGATAGGTTTGTTCTTGCTGCGCGATGGAGTAACGACGCAATTGGAGATGGTAATATTGCGAAAACCTCCTGACGATTCGGTTCCAGCTTTGATCGCATTGCAGAAACTGCTGACAGTGCAGTTAGTAATAACGACATCTTCTGTCGGGGCAGAACCCGTACTTTTAAGAGTAATTCCGTCATCGTCTGTATCAAAATGGCAATCGGACACCGTTACACGACGGCAACCGTCGATATCAATAGCGTCGTTGTTACGGTTGGCATGATTATAGACATCCACGCCCCGGACAGTAAGATTATCGCAGTTGAGATAATGCTGGTTCCACATACCCGATGCACGCATGCGGATATCTTCGACGCGTATATCCCTGCACGAAACAAAAACAATATTACGCGGTCGGCCATCCTGATCGCCTCCACTATGCCGAGGCTTTTGATACTTACCCTGACCATCGATGGTGCCGTTTCCGGTGACGGCAATATTGTTAACACCTTCGGCATAAATAATTGCATAGAAACCGCCAATATCCTTATGCGAGCGAAACTTGGGTGTAGGCTGACGTGGATAATCTTCATGCCGCGTACTGCCCAGCAAAGTCGAGCCGTGCGACAGGTGCAGTTCGACGTTGTCTTTCATAAGAATTGTCCCAGTCAGCCAGATACCTGCCGGGATAAACACGCGACCGCCGCCATTTTTGTTGCAGAGGTCAATCGCTGCCTGGATGGCACTGCTATTTAAGGTCGTACCATCGCCAACGGCACCGAAGTTGCGAATATCATAAGACGAAAATATGGTCTCTGAACCATCGATTTTCGCTTCCTGAACACAACCCAATAGAATAGACACAGTAATACATCCAAATAGCATACCAAATTTTTTAATTTTCATCATAGTTCCGATCTAAATGGTTTTTGTTTTTCATGCCTTATACCTCATTAAAGAAAAATGAATATGCCAATAGTATATCCATTAATAATCACTTTTCAAGGTTTATTTTTACGGTGAAGAGGCAGGCGAAAAGGGTAGCAGGGCGTTGGCCTGAGAGTGACGGAAAAAAAGGGACAGGTTCAACCTGCCTTCCATCCTTCGCTAAAGCTACGGAGGACAGGTCGGCAGAACGTAGCCAGTGGCCAGTTTTTCCTGCGCTTGCGCGGGTATGACAGAAACAACAGCACCCAGCGGATTTTGGTATCAGATCGGCTGTGTTTTGCCTGGTATTGCTACGGGTGCCATGGGTAGTTCTGCGAATTCGTATTTTTCCGGGCCGAGTTTGAGTTTTGAAGCTTGCATCGCCCAGTCCCAGTTCATGGCTTTGCCGGTATATGCGCTCATTCTGCCCATTATGGCAGTGAGTGTGCTTTCGGCGATGCGTTTGCCCTCGTTGAGGGGTTTACCGCTGCGGATGCTGCTGATCAGGTCGGCGTGTTCGAGTACATACGGGTTCGGATCGTCACCGGTAAACTTATATGCATTTGCGCCGGCGATGTACGCTTGCGAAGAGTCGCCATACATCGAACCGTTGGTGCCGACGAGCCTTTCGCTGACGTTCATGGTCGTGCCATTGGTCTGCCTGCACATGCTCATGATCTTTACGCCGCCGGGATATTCGTACTCGACGGCGAAGTGATCGAAGATATTGCCGTAGATCGGCGCGGTCCTGACCTGTCTGCCGCCCATGGCCATGCACTTTACGGGAGTAGAACCTATCGCCCAGTTGATGACGTCGAGGTTATGAACGTGCTGCTCGCAGATGTGGTCGCCCGATAGCCACGTATAGTACAGCCAGTTGCGAAGTTGATACTCCATGTCCGACCAGTCCGGCTGGCGTTGATGGCTCCACAGCTCGCCGCCGTTCCAGTAGCATTGCCCGCCGACTATGCGGCCGATATCTCCGTTTTTGATCCGCTTGATGATCTCGAGATAATGCTTCTGGTGACGCCTTTGGGTACCTGCAACTATGGCAAGCGACTTGTCGTCCGCGAGTTTGGCTGAAGCTATGACGCTGCGGATCCCGGCGGGATCGACGGCGACGGGTTTTTCCATGAACACATGCTTGCCCGCTTCGATGGCGGCTTTTAAATGCTCGGGGCGAAAATGAGGCGGTGTCGCCAGTATTACCATATCGACATCGCATGCGATCACTTTCTTGAACGCGTCGAAACCGGCGAACTGTCTTTCCTTCGGGACGTTAAAAGTATTTGCTTTGTGATCTTTCAGGGATCTGACCGAGCCGTCAAGGCGGTCCTGGAAAACGTCGCCCATCGCGTATATCTCAATACCAGGCGACGAGTTGATGCAATCGCGCGCAGCGCCTGTGCCTCTGCCCCCGCAGCCGATCACGCCTACGCGTATCCTGTCGCTGCCGGCTGCGTAAGTGCCGGAAACATTTGACAAAACCACCCCAGCCGAAACCGCCGCCGAAGCCTTAATGAAAGAACGCCTTGAAAGATCACTTTTCTTTTTCATGAACTTACCCTCAATATCAAACAAAATTGTTTTTATTAAACGTCACATATCTTTACCGCTTGAGTCAGCGTATCGAGCTGCCTTGCCTTGGGCAAAAACTCCTGGGCTACATAGCCGGTGTAGCCTGTTTTCAGGATAGCCTCCATTATTGCAGGGTAGTAAAGCTCCTGCGTATCATCTATTTCACGTCTTCCGGGAACGCCGGCGGTGTGGTAATGACCGATATAGTCCTTGTTTTCGCTGATCGTATCGATGACATCGCCTTCCTGTACCTGCATGTGATAAATATCGTAAAGAAGTTTGAAGTTATTCGAGCCGACTTGCCTGACAAGTTCTACGCCCCAGTGTGTTCTATCGCACATATAGTCTTTGTGGCTTCGCTTGGAGTTGAGCAGTTCCATACATATCGTAACATTCTTTTTCTCCGCCAAACCGATTACCTGTTTCAATGCCGTAACACAATTCTTCAGCCCCTCGGCGTCGTCCATGCCGGCACGGTTACCGCTGAAACATATAACATTCGGAAATCCAGCCGCTGAAGTTTGCTCGACGCTCTTGCGTATTTTCGTAAGACATTCTTCATGGTTGCCGATACGGTTAAGTCCCTTGGCGATCCCGTGGCTGTTCGACATGGAGCATTCAAGGCCGTATTTTTTGAGCGTGGGCCATTGGTCAGGGTTGACAAGGTCTATGGCTTTTAGCCCGATCTTTGCCGCGTGCGCCGCAAAGTCTTCTATCGGCACCCAGCCATAGCACCACTTGCATACCGACTGTTTGATGCGATTATTTGTTGCTCCGATAGATTCACCTTCGCTTTCTGCGCTGGCGGAACCAATACCAATCCCCACTGCCGTTGATGCTGCCAAAAAACTTCGTCTGTCCATTGTCTTTGACTCCTGTTAAGCGACATTTCCCCCTCTATACGGCTGAAATTCACATTTCCTCCGTCCAACTTCGACAATTCTACAGCATCGGGGCTGGGTTATCAAGAAATATTTTCCCAAGCTCAAAACTAACGCTGTCCTTGACAATCGGCCTGAAAACGCTAAAATACTCTGAAAGCATGAATTCCAAGCGGAAAATCCATTAGAAAGGATAGTATCATGTCCAATCCCACTCGTATCAAGCGTTGGTTTCGTTTCGTCACTGTGGTTGTCATTGCTCTCTGTCATAGCGCGATATCGGCAGCCGACAACAAGAATGCCGATCGCATAAAACCGTACACAGAGAACCCGCATTACTGGCAATATAAAGGTAAGCCTGTGCTGCTGTTAGGCGGGAGCAAAACGGATCACATCTTTCTGGCGGATAAACTTAAAGAGCATCTCGACGAGATGGTGCAGGTAGGCGCCAACTATGTACGATGCACGATGAGTCAACGGGAAGGTCTCGACCTGAAGCCTCATAAAAGGCTGCCGGACGGGAAATTCGACTTGGACCAGTGGAACGAGGAATACTGGCAGCGTTTCCAGAACATGCTCAAGTGGACCGCCGAGCGGAATATATTCGTGCAGATCGAGGTATGGGACCGGTTCGATTATGCCGGGCAGAACTGGGAGAGTGGTCCGTGGAATCCCAAGAACAACATCAATTACACCTACGAGCAGACAGGCTTCGCAAAGAAATACCACAACGGCCAACTCTACAACGATGAACATCCATTTTTTCATACCATTGAAGGCACGAAGCATTACCAGAAAAAATACGATCTAATCCGCCACCATCAAGAGCGATTCGTTGATAAGATGCTGTCCTACAGCTTGCCGTATGGGCATATTCTTTATTGTATGAACAATGAAACATCGTCTGAGGTCGGCTGGGGTCAGTATTGGATTAAGTTCATCCAAGCCAAAGCCGCCGAGAAGGGCGTAACGGTCTGGGCGACCGACATGTTCGACGATTCGTTCATGGGCGAGAACGCGAAACATACTGCGATCATCTTTAACGATGTTGAGCACTACATGTTTGCCGACATCTCGCAGGTCAACAGCCGCAACTACGATCAGAGGCACTGGGAAAGGTTGTTGTGGCTTTTGCGGCAGATCGACAAGCACCCACGCCCGACCAATCACACCAAGATCTATGGCAGCGGCTATAAGAGCTTTGGGACGGGTGGGCCCGAGGATGGTATTGAGCGATTCTGGCGAAACATTTTCGGCGGCTCGGCGAGCGCCCGGTTTCACCGTCCGGACAGCGGCAACGGGCTGGGCGACCTTGCCAAAGGGAGCATCAAAGCAGCTCGCATTCTGGAAAGCCAGATGAAGCTCTGGGATATCACACCGCGAATGGACCTGCTTTCGGATCGCGAGAGCAACGAGGCCTACCTGGTGGCGAAAGCCGGTGAGAGTTACGCAGTTTATTTCCCGAACGGTGGGTCGGTCGGGCTTGATCTGTCCGAGGCGCCGGGGACCTTAAATATAACATGGATCAGCGTCGCCATGGGGATAACCACTCGGACGTCGGGGGTTGGGGGCTGGACCGGATATGGCCTTATGGACACGACTATCCAGGGCGGCGGTGTCGTAAAGCTATCGGCGCCGTACAAGGGCGGCTGGGTGGTGGCGATCGTGAAGAAGTCCAAGTGACGGAGGCAACCGTGAAAAAATATGCGTTAATTGTTCTAAGCGTGATCTTGGTTTGCGGTATATGTGTTGAGGTAAAGGCCCAGGAAACAAAAAAACAGGAGCAAAACCGGAATCGAATTAAACCTTATGCAAAAAATCTCCGTTACTGGCAATATAAAGGTAAGCCTGTGCTGCTGCTGGGCGGTTCAAAGGATGACAACCTCTTTCAGATCCCCGGTCTGAAGGAACATCTGGACGCACTGGTAAGTGCCGGCGGCAATTACATTCGCAATACGATGAGCGCCCGCACCGATAAGGGCTTTGAAGTTCAGGCGTTCAAGAAACTGGGCAACGGCAAATACGATCTTGACCAGTGGAACGATGAATATTGGGAGCGTTTTGAGAGGATGCTCAAGCTTACCCGGGACCGTGACATTATTGTTCAGATCGAGGTCTGGGCCTTTCACGATTTCAACCAGAAACCATGGGAGAAGAGCCCCTGGCGTCCGGCCGGCAATATTAACTACACCTACTCCAATACTACAATGAAGGATGCTTATGGGAATATCGGTATTGGTCCGCACGACTTCTTTTTTACGGTGCCCGATCTCAAGAACGACCGGGTTGTGCTGGGCTTCCAACAGAAATTCGTCGACAAGATATTATTCCATTCACTCCGATACGGCCATGTGCTGTACTGCATGACCAATGAGATCCATCCGCAGTATTCGCCCGAGTGGGGCTGGTACTGGTCCAGGTACATCAAGGACAAAGCTACAGCGGCGGACGTGAAAGTAGAAACCACAGAGATGTTCTGGGAGATCGATCTCAAGAAAAAACAACAGCATGATTCTCTTAATCGTCCGGACGTTTTCTCGTTTTTCGAAGCTTCGCAGAATAGCACAAACTCAGGTCAGGAAAACTGGGACAATCTGCAGTTCGCATATAACTATCTTGCGAAAAGCCCCCGTCCTATCAACCATGTCAAGATATATGGAGCCGACACCGGCGGCTGGCCTGGCCCCATTTCCACTGATCGCCACGCTATTGAGTGCTTCTGGCGCAACATCATAGGAGGGTCGGCCTCAAGCCGTTTCCACCGTCCCGTCTACGGCCTCGGGCTCAGCGACCGAGCTAAGGCGAATATCAAGAGCATGCGCATGCTGACGGGCGAACTTGACATATTCAATTGTACTGGCGATCCGCAAGGCAAGCTGCTTGCCGATCGTGCTCCCAACGAGGCCTACCTGACTTATGTCTCAGGCCGACAATACGCAGTATATTTTCCCGACGGAGGCACGGTGGAGTTAGATCTGTCGGGAGCGACCGGTTCTTTCGAGGTCCAGTGGCTGGATATCGCCCGGAGCAAGTGGCAAGGCAAAGAGACTATTCAGGGCGGCCGCCGCATCAAGCTACAGACGCCGGGCAAAGGGCACTGGGTCGCCTTGTTAAGCTGCGAGTAGAACCGGGATTGCTGGCAGACTGGCTTTGCCTTTGGTTCGGGCTACGCTTATTTCTCTACCAGTTTGAGGGTTAGGGATCCCCTGCCAATTTGTTCAGGTAGTTTTCGATGTTCGTATATCCGTTCGACGCTGTTGCCGGCCCGTCGGCGGGATTCTTTGGATCCAGGCTCTGCGCGGTTTCCCAGGCGTCCGGCATCCCGTCGTTATCGGTGTCGGGTGGAGGCGAGTCGGAACTCAGCACCGGGTAGCGGCTTAGAGGGAGCTTTTTGACGCCGTCATACGGACCGATCTTGCCCGTCCGCGTCCTGACTTCATTGACAATCCGCGCATCCACGGCATCCCGCTTTGGTTTCGTCGCGCCCACACCTGCCAGCACCGTTTGCACGACACTTTTTGTCGGCGTTTTGGTGACTGGCGCCGCGGCGAACTCGGCATCGGAACCATAAATGGCTTTGGACGCAAATTGGATGTTTGCAACATCGCTTACATCGACGATGGCAAAATCCCAGTGAGTATCGCCGCATCCCGATTCGCACTTCGGCCCGTAGTTGCCTTCAAGATATATTTTCACCGGGCCTCTTACATGAGCAATACCTCCGTTTAATGTGAACCAGCCGCCGGCGGCTGGCCCTTGGATATACACGTTGTTGACGAGATTGGCCTTAACTGCAGTTCCGAAGGTCGTGTCCAACGGTACGCCTCCAGGCTTGACGGCGCCGAGTTCCGTGCCGCCCTGTGCCCCGCCCCAGTTGTAAATGACGTTATTCCGAAAATCCAAAAGGCCAACGTCCGGGCTTTGGGGCCCAACGGGCAGCATTAAGGGATTGCGGCTTCGGTTATGCGCGAAAAGCGAGTGATGAACGCTTACACGCATTTGATGTTTGCCGCCCCAGCCTCCCATAAGCATTCCACAGCTATGCGGCCCCTTTTCGTGTCCCCAGAGCGCTCCCTCTGCCATAATGCACCACTGATAGGTAACGTCCGTTGCATTTGCATAGACCTCGCCGTTTTCATCGACCGCCCATTCAATGGAGCAGTGATCGAGTACCACATCGCGGACAGTTTTGGGAGTATTGCCATATACGAGGAAGCCATCGATCTGGTTGCCATTGAGCACGCCTCGAGCAGCATCTATACGCACGCCGCCGGTGCCCGGACGGAAGCGGAGGTGACGAATCACCACGTCATGCGCACCTGACTGCACAGAAATGGTCTGGTTCTTCAGTTGAATGCCGTCGCCCGGAGCTGTTTGTCCCGCCACCGTGACGAAGCTGTTTTTTTCCCCAATGTTTATGTTTCTGGAGAGTTCGATGGTTCCGCTGATCTTGAACAGGACGAAACGAGGACCGGTTTGCACCGACAGGGCGTCTCGCAAGCTGCCCGGTCCGCTATCGCTGAGGTTCGTCACATAGACGACGCGACCGCCCCGGCCGCCGGGCGTCGTGCTGCCAAACCCTTCGGCGCCTGGGAACGCAGGTATCTTTTTCGTATCCTCGGCTGCTTGTAACGAAATCCCAACAAAAACCAAGGCAAACAATATTGCAATAAAGTGATATTTCAGACAGGTCATATATTCAGCCTTTCAATATATTACCAAAGAGCATAGTACGTTTTCGCTCGGCTTCTTCATCAAGCCAATTCTTAGTTAAGCTGCTCTGCTATGGATATCCCTTTAGATCTGAGATGAAACGCTGGGCCGCAGCAAAAGATTGGTAATATTTGAAACGGTGTCGGCGTAATAGGGATCCGATGACATTTTTTTCCATTTCGGGTGTTTGACGAATGTATCCCAGGCTTTCTTCTGGGCATCGGCATTATCAAAACCTACCATATAAATAAGATTCGGCATCTTCGAACCAATGATCGATTCGCCGAAAAACACCGGATTTAATCCCGTAACTCTGAACAGGTCGATCTCGCCGCCTGTGTTGAACATTTCAATTTTACGCTTAGCCTTGATCAAGTTGTGACTTTCATAAATACGTAATTGAAATAACCGCGTATCTTTCATGGAAGGAACTTCGACTTTAGGACATTTATCAAAAGCCAGCAGCAGAGAACTTTCAAAACGCGTATATGCCGGGTTGCTCATCGGGCAATTGATGATGTCACCGGCAGCCAGATTGAACTTTGGATCGGCAAGCATTTTCGTGTTGGATGTAATTGCCGATTCGAGTGTATTGTGCGGGATAAGCACCCAGAGGCCGGGGGCGTCTTTGTCATCGGCAGATTTGAACACACCTACAAGCCCGATCCCCTGTCGGTTCAGTGTCGGTATGACGGCTTTGGCAAGAAAATCTTCAAAGGCCTTTTGCTTTTCAGCAGAAGCAAATTCATAGTGCCGCAGTTCCAGGTATTCTTTTTCACCTGACGGTTTGTCAGCGGCAAAGGCTTGTTGGATCATCGGGCTCGCAGTTGCCAGGGCAGATGCCATTAAAAAATCTCTTCGTTTCATAAACTTTTCTCCTTTTGAAAACTTTTTGCGGGTTAAAATACAACCTTAATAGTTGCATCGGCGGACTTTTTATCGAGTGACTTTACATTTGTATAGGTTTTGATCTTATTTGTATCCGGCGAACTGACCTTGATCGTGTATTTGCCATTGCGGAAGACTTTTGGCGTCAGTGTCTTGCCCTTGATCCTGAGCGTATAGATGATTTCACCGTTCGATTCGTCGATGATCTGGATGACCGGATCGCTCTGGCCGGTTACCACGATCGTCGGCAGATAGGCAACGGCTTTGCGCGAGTAGTTGTCCATCTGGTTGATCGTCAGCGGCCAGCCGGGGTAGGGCTTATTCGCCGGATCCGTGATGTCGACATTTCGCGGCCAGCATTCCATCGTTATCGTACGGTCGGTTTTGTTGAACTTGACGATCCCGAAACCCGCCGCCCGCGTTGTTAGCTTATCACCGTTTGCCGGTGCTGTATCGGGATTGGCCACGGCATGGGCCGTCACCTTGTTGCCGAAACCGTCGAGGTGCTGTCCGAGATAATACGGATCGCCGCTTTTACGGTTCTTGCCGGCTTCAACCGGGTCCCACCATCGCAGATACAAATTCGCGATCGACGGCACACAGAATGAGTACATCGAATCGTCGAACTCGTCAACACCGTGATGGAAGATCGTCGCAAGGTGCTGGTCGCCTGCAAGGTGCAGGGCAAACGCCTTTCGGATCGCCTTGACAGCTTTATTCCTGCCCGTCTGGGGCCAGCCGTTTGCGTCCATATCCGCATGCACCCGTCCGCCGGCTTTGCCATGGATGTGAGCCCCGCCGCAAAAGATAGTCTGCGATAATACGCATTTCATCTCGGCCCCTGTCCAATCGGCTCCCCAGTCATCGAGAAATTTTAACTGCCGCTGGCCAAGAAGGACCGCACCGGGCACGTCAATGCTTTGGGGATCGTATTGCGGATCTGTGATATGATCGGGACGCGGTCCCTGCTGCGGCACCAGCCCCTGGGGGCCGGACTTGAACTTGCGATCCTCGATGATCGCAAAGCTGATGCCCCCGACATTTAGCGATGTATAATATACCCCGATCCCCTGGCCGACCGGCGTCGGGTCATAAGGGTCCGGCAGGTGGCTGGTCTGGGCTCGTTCGACCTGCTTGACATAAGCAGCCGGTGCATAATACCCGCCGTCGGGGCCATTCTGTGTCTTCGATCTTTTACCTTCGGCACCCCAGAGGTTTGACTGTCCGACATCATGGTCGTCGGGGATCGTAACCGTCGGCGCAGACGCGATGATCTCACCGAAATCGGCCCCGAACTTCAGCCAATATTTAAGGTGCTGCGTATGATTATAAACCTGATCACCGGAGAAAAAGAGCAGGTCGGGCTTGAGCCTCTTTATGTTGTCGACAATATCGGCCCGTGAAATATCTCCGCCGTGCCACGGTAATACGCTGTTGCCCGTAAAGGCGGCAACCGTGATGACCTCTTTATCGACAGGGTCCTTCTGGATAGTACCTGCAAAGAACGCATCCTTACCGTGTGCAACCCGATAATCGACGGTCTTCGTCTGGTCCCAGTTCTCCACGCGAAACGGAGCCGTCCATCCGTCCTCGATCACTTTTGTCGTTGCGATCTGCTTCCACTTACCGTCTTGCTTAACTTCGAGTCGAACCGTCCAACTCTGGTCATCCGATAGCGGATACATCTGCGCCGTCAGCTTAAGGATCCCGTTATTCACCGTATAAAGAGCAAAGCATATCTGCTCGTCCGGGCTTACCTTGGGTATATTCTTCGGAACATACTTCGCTTTAAAAGCCTCTTCGTCCCGCGCTGCCCATACATCGCAGGGCCAAAGACTCACCGCAACCACGAAAAGAAACGCGACAGCAATAAAACTTTTCACACTAAACACACCTTGACTTTTAGAACTGTTCTTTCGCATAAATACTCCATTACCATTTACCAAATATTTTCCCCTAAGCATAGCATGGTTTATTCACCTATTCCTTACCCTCTAAAAAGGTTCCTGACACCTTTATTTTTCCCCTTTATTTTTCCTCCTTTTGATGAAATATCATTTTTGCTTTTTCCA
>SDBV01004609.1_pt1 | contig 19731 bp, 16 predicted proteins | sample 2277081 | NCBI WGS metagenome assembly SDBV01 (sample SAMN10402039, study PRJNA504765) | marine sediment metagenome | isolation source: marine sediment core GS10_PC15, 223 cmbsf | place: Arctic Ocean: Southern Knipovich Ridge | collected 2010
TTGAGCCTCTAGGTATAACAGATGACCTAACACCTCGCTAAGCGCCATAAATGAATTTATTTCATCTAAATCTTCTCCAAAATGAATTTGAGAGATTTTGAAAGGAGTAATAGGATTTCCTTTAATTAAACTTGAGATCTCCGTTAATCTTTTCCTATGGTGTTCTTTAATTTGCATAATCCGTTCGTGGGGATTATTAATTATTTCTTGATGACCAGGGAATATAATTTTAGGATTTAATTTATCAATTCTATCTAATGAATTTAAATAATGCTTTAGAATATTATCGAAATCATAGTCTTTATATCTCAGTTTTAGGAATTTTGGGACCACATAATTTCCGATATGCGGAGTAATTCTGGAAAGAATGTGATCTCCAGAATAAAGGTATTTTTTATCCGAATTAAAAATACAAATGTGCCCAAAACTATGTCCTGGTGTCCAAACTACTTCTAAATTGTTAAGTATTCTATCTCCATCGTGTAAGACGATATCAGGTTTTTGATATTGTAAAAATTTTGGCCAGTAAGTAAAGAATTTAACGATTCTTTTTCCTTGTTTTTTTTCAAGGCCATATCTAACTAATTGATTCGCCACTATTTTAGCTTCTGCAACTAACTCATTTAGTTTTGCTTCGTTAGTTTCCCATTTCAATAATTCATGAGCAATGTCATGCATTAAAATTTTAAGTTCAGGATTCTCTCGTTTGAGTATTTTTACCAATCCCATATGATCTATATGGATATGAGTAATAAAACAATAGTCTATATCTTGAATTGAAAGATTGATATCTTTAAATGCTGAAAATAAAATTTTTTTCCAATCACCCATATTTAATCCCGAATCTATAAGAATATTCTTATCTCCAACTTTGAAGAGATAAAGAGATAAAAACTTAACAGGGAAGGGGACATTTATTTTAATTTGGTAAACTCCTTCAATTTCATTAATTTCAGATTTATAACTAACCAAAATTAAACCTACACTTTTTTAATATCCTTATTAAATATAATAAATAGCGGTTTTTTTATTTTCCCTTTTGATTTCATGTGTATAGAAAAAGGAAAGGAGCGTTTTTTCTTTCTTTTTAACTTAAAATTTCGTTTTCTTCTGGAAAATTAGAATTCCTATCAAAATGAATACAATTGTATACACTAATACAATAATAAGACCACCCCCAAGAGAAATCGGCGTAATTTTTGATCCTTCTTCTATAAAAGAACCGCTATATAAATTTTCATTAAATCCATGCCCCAATACTGTGATTTGCAGAAATAATTGTTTTGCCCAAAAAGGGGGTGTAAAATATACAATAGGGCTATCAAATGGTATCAAACTTCCTGACATGAAAATCAGAAGCATAAATATAATCAATGAAAAGGCGTTAGCTATTTCAACACTTTTTGATACGCTGGCAATTATTATACCTAAGCCAACTGACGATATGCCAAACATTACTGCAATTAAAAATCCGAAAAATAATGCTAACGCGCTTGTAAAGTATAGACCAAGAACGACGTATCCAATCATAAACATTATTGCAATTTGAAACGTTAAAAATAATGATTCAGAGATCAAAGCTCCTAAGAAAATATTTTTCCTTCCAGTTGGCATTGTATCCAATCGATCTAGCATACCTGAATTTTTTTCCTCCGCAAACATAATTGCTGCATTCATAGTACCTATACCAGTAGCATAAATAATCATCCCCGGAAAAGCATAATCGTAAGCAGTTTTACCAGATGGAGTCTCAGTCGTGCCAAACATGAAGTAGAACATAAAAGTAAACATTATAGGCATAAAGAGTGAAAAAAATATAACTTGCCATTGGCGAATCTTACTTTTAAAATTTTTTAAAGAAATTTGAATTGCTTTATTATCTAATAAAGTCATCTGTTCTCATTTTTCAAAAAACACGTTTTTTTTATGGTCTAGAAATATAAATAATTTAGAAATATAAATAATTGCGATCTGAATTGCTTTATTGCCTAATAAATTCATCTAACCTCTCAACCTCCTGCCTGTTAAGTTTAGAAAAACATCTTCAAGAGAATTCTGCCGAAATTTCATGTTTTCAACCTCATTTATGTTTTCAATAATGCCATGTTGAAGTATTTGGACTAAATTTTTTAAACCACCTTGAAAGGAGATTAAAAGAGTGTTTTTTCCCTTACTACTAATTTCTTTACAGTTTGCAACAATTGAAATTCTTTCCATACTATTTTTTACAACTTTGAGATCTTCTTGCTCCATAAAAGAGATCTGTAAAACATTATCGGATCCATATTTTTCTTTTAACTCTGTAGGCGTTCCTTGAGTGATAACTTTACCATGATCTAAAATAGCAATTCGATCACTAAGAGAATCCGCCTCTACCATATCGTGTGTCATAAGGATAATGGTTATATCTTTTTTTTTTAAATCACGAATAAAATCCCAAACAAGCCTCCTAGCTTGAGGATCAAGTCCAGCGGTAGGTTCATCAAGAAATAAAATTTCTGGATCAAAAACTAAGGCCATCACTAGATTTAATCGACGTTTCATGCCGCCTGAAAAATGTTTCGACCTGTCTTTTCTTCCAACTATACCAAATTTATCTAATAAAAGTTTTGCTTTCTCTTTTGCATCTTTATGAGTTATATTATGCATACGGGCAACAAACTCAACATTTTCTTCAGCTCTAAGAACATCATAAATTACAATATCTTGAGGACACACACCAATTAATTTTACAATTTCTTTTTTACCCCTTAAAATACTATGTCCTTTAATTGTTGCATCCCCTGATGTTGGAGTTAAAATTGTGCAGAGCATACGTACTAACGTAGTCTTCCCAGCACCATTAGGACCAAGAATACTAAATAGTTCTCCTTTCCTTATTTTTAAAGACACACCATCTACTGCTTTGATTTCTTTAAAATGTTTCTTTAGCTGTTGAATTTCAATAATATAAGAATCTTTATCTTCAAAATTTTTCTTATTTGCCCCTATACTACTCATTTTTCAAACGACTCGATAAATTATTATGTTTATTAAAAATTTAAACTAGATTTAGTATAATACATAGTATTGTTATATTTGAATTCAATCAAAATTATTCTTCATCAAAATTCTCTTCAATTCTTTAAATAACTTGATTGATTTTTATATTGTTTAAAACTTAAGTTTTAGATTATAATATATGGAAATGATATATTTGAATATAAATAAAATTGCTATTATACTATAAAATTAATCACTTTTTGCATTTAAATTTAGACAATAATATTATAAATAAGTTCTAGTTCTATTATTCTAATTTAATAAAATCTAAAAATAATTCAAAATAAATAGATGATGAATAATATGAAAACAGATTTACAAAAAATACTTAAAAAGGAAAAGTTTCAAGGGAGCATGATAACTTATATGTCTAAAATAGGGAAACTGTTGCTTTTTATACTTCCTATTTTGCTTGTAGTGGTAACAATTTTTACTTTATTCATTAAACTAAGTATAACACTAACAATAATTTTCTATTCGATTTTAGGGGTTTATTTGTTCAATTCAGTTATGTTATTCTTAGGTGCAAGTTCAACGGAGTCATCTCTTGAGTTACGCTTAAGATACGAGAGAATTAAGGGCAGACCTATAGACAGTTTAGATGGGTTTGACCTATTAGCTAATAATGTTAAAAGAGTCACTACTTTATTAAAACTAATTGCATTAATTTGTGTTGTTGCTTTAGTATTATTTGTAGTAATGCTGTTAATGAATAATCTTGATTTAGGGTTTGCGGCAGCAGGTTTTTCTTTAGTAGGTCTGGGATTAGCATTATTAGTTCGAAGTTTAAATTTAAACATTCATGATGTAAATGGACTTCAGGATTTCTTCAAACCAACGACGCATCAAATCTTCTTAGACAATTTTTTTGCCGATATTTTATCTAATCATTTAGATCCAGTTACATATCTCAAATGGGATGAATATTTGGCAGGAATTAACGAAATACTGACTCCTAACTTTGTACAAAAGGTAAAAGATGAGGAACCAGACGAGCTCCCCATTACCTTTGCTGTAGAGAGAATTTTATTTCTATATTACTTAAAATTCCAAGATGTTTTATCAGATGATCAACTAATCCAGGAATTAAAAGAAGTAATAAATGTAGATTCTGATAATTTTGACATTGAGAAAGGCTTGAAACTTGAAGGTGAAAATTGGTATTTTTCCACAGCGGACATTTATAAACTTTTTAGGTATATTAAAAAATACAATCCTGGGTTCTTTACCATTATAGATAGGCTTCAATTAGAACTGGCTGATAATATCGAACGTGTATCGACGGATTTAATCTATATGGATTCCTCAGCACAAGAAGTAGTTTTTCTTAATTCTGAGTTAAATATAATGATTTATCTTTATAATAACTCACCAGAAGCAAAAAAATATACTGTTAAAGTAGTTGCACCAGGCTTTGAACCAAAGAATATTAAACTTGATATAGAGGTGGAAGGAAGGGGAGAGTTTACCATTCCTAATAAACCAATTCCATTGATCTCTTCTGAAGGTAGCGATATTGTTGGTGTGCTATCAAATATGTTAGAAAACGGAGATACTACCTGGTTAACCTTAGAACCACGAGCAACAGGGGAACAGACTATTCAAATCTTCTTACTTTCAGAAGACGGTACAATTATTGAGGGAAAAACTCGAGCAGTGAAAGTATCGAAAGATATGAAAACTAAATTGAAAAAACTTGGCTCGATAGGTTCACTCCTTGGCGGACTTGCCGTCCCGCTTGGTAGGATATTACCTGGTATGCTGGCTTAATAATATTTTTTTTTTTTAAATTGAAATACACTTCTAATGTTTTCTATAGAAAAACATTTAAATTTAAATTCTAAGATATTTATTTCAAAATTCTTTTTTATTACTACTGACTATCTTAACAATTAATAGAAATTTAGGCTTAAGAAAATAATGGAACACGAAACTAAAAAAAAAAGTGAATTACCGGTAAATCTTTTAGATCACGATTTAAGAAATGTATTTAATAATATTTCAAGTTCCATAGAATTATGTAAAATATTTTTAAAGGATTCCCCTGAAATGGACAAAGTTTCGGAGCAATTTCATATCATTAATGCGCAGATTGCGCGAGGAATTACGTTGATGTCAAATGTTCGGAAATTATATCTCTTTAATGAAACATCTGTTACAACTAATCCGACAGATTTTTATTCAATATTAAAGGAAGCGATAAATTTTATTCAAAAAAATTTTCAAGATAGAGAAAACAATATTAATATAGAATCTTTAGATGAAAACGGCTATGTAAATGCAGATGAATTGATATTAGACATATTTGAAAATATCTTGATAAATTCAATACTTCATAACTTTAATTCTGTAATCACAATTCTTATTAAGATAACAGAAACTCAAAAATCAAATAAGAAGTATATTAAATTTGAATTTATAGACAATGGAATAGGTATAAGCGATGCGCGAAAAAGAAAAATGTTCGGAGAAGACCATAACAAAGATAAAAGCATCAAAGGGCTGGGATTTGGATTATCGCTTGTAAAAAAAATCATCGAAAGTTATCAAGGAGAAATATGGATTGAAGATAGGATTAAAGGAGATTACACAAAAGGAACAAATTTTATAATTTTAATTCCAAAAGCAGTTGAAACATAATTTTTTATTATTACTTTTATTGTCCTGTTGAAATTAAAGGATTCCAAAATCAATTTGAAAAAAAAACTTAGTAAAATAAATTAATAAAATTAGCTTATCTTTTCGATTTATTATAATAAATTCCCTATATTTTAATATTATAATCAATTTTTTTTATTTTAAATTATAAAAAAATCATATTTTAAAAACAATTTATTATATTAAATTAAAAAAGAAATTTTTCTAAAAAAAGAAAAAAATATTTGGGTTAATATAAAATTATACTTATTAAAAATTGAAAATTTTTTGATTACTTTGACTAATACTAACAAAAAAGAAGCAGAACAAGAACTCATAAAATTTGAAGATAGATATAAAAATATTCCAGATATAATTATTAGAATTTTGAATTTCATGGAAGATTTCGTATATATTATAAACCAGCAATATATTATTGAATATGCAAATCCATCGCTTATTAATAAATTTGGAGATTCCCAAAATAAGAAATGTTATGAGTATTTTAATGCCCGCTCAGAAAAATGCCATTTGTGTAAAATACCTGAAGTTCTTAAGGGAAAAATTGTTAGATCAGAATGGTTTAGCAATGATCTAAATAGAAATTATGAGGTTATTGAATCACCTTTAAAAAAAACTGATGGGACTATAGCAAAATTGAGTATACTTCGTGATATTACATATCGTAACCGATTTGAAAAAAGTACAAAAGTATCGGAAGAAAAATATCGTAAAGCTTACGCGCAAGCTAATCTCTATAAGGATATTTTTGCCCACGACATTAATAATATACTCCAAAATATACACTCTTCAGTTGAACTTAGCTCTCTGTATTTAAATAATCCTGAAAAAATGCATACTATAAAAGAATTATATGAAATAATAAATGAACAAGTTAATAGAGCGAAAAAGTTAATTAAAAATATTAAAAAAATAACTGAAATCGATGAATCTGAAGTCGAATTAGAAAAAATTGAAGCCAGCCGAGAATTAGATAAGGCAATAGAATTTATAAAGGCCAGTTTTCCCAATAGAAATATAAAAATTCAGGTTAATACATCTATTAAAAGATTCTATATCTATGCAAATAATCTTTTATTGGATGTATTTGAAAACATTCTAATAAACGCTGTAAGGCATAATGCTAAAGCCAATATTAAAATAATTATTGTGATTAATAAAAAAGTTGTAGAAGATAAGAAATTTATTAAAATAGAATTTAAAGATAACGGTCTTGGGATTTCCGATTATCGAAAAAAAGGAATTTTTGAAAAAGGAACTCGAAAAGACCAAAGAAGTAAGGGAATGGGCCTCGGTTTATCCCTCGTTAATAAAATAGTTGATAGTTTTAAAGGTGATATTTGGGTTGAAGATAGAATTAAAGGAGACTATAAAAAGGGGAGTAATTTTGTGCTTTTATTGCAGATAGCAGAATAAATAACTCTCTTTCTTTTTTATGTAATATAGCATATAAGCCCATCTTTAAAGTATTAATATAAACTTTAAAAAGGATATAGACAAATTTGAAATTATGGAATCTTATGATTTAGTTATAATTGGAAGTGGTGCGGGATTAAATTTGATGAATACTGGGCTTCAAAGGGGCATGAAAGTAGCTTTAGTCGAGGAGACTAAAATCGGAGGTACGTGTTTAACACGCGGTTGTATTCCCTCGAAGATTTTGGTGCACCCAGCAGATTTAATACGAGAAGCAGAACATGCAAAAAAAGTAGGATTACATTTTAAACTTGAAAAAATCGATTGGAGCTCGATTGCGAAGCGCATGTGGGAACAAATTGATGAAAGTAAACAAATGGAAAAAGGTATTTCCAATATTCCAAATGTTAAATTATATAAGGGTATTGGTGAATTTACAGGAGAATATGAAATGGAGGTTAAATCAATCAGTGGAAATAAAAGTCTTGGAAAATTTATTGGTGATCGGTTTGTTCTTGCTTCTGGAGCAAGACCATTTATTCCAAATATCGAAGGGATCGAAGATGTGGGTTATGTAACTAATCGAAGTTTTTTTGGAGATAAATTTCCTGACCAACCTTGGAAAAGTTTAATTATAATTGGAGGCGGTGTTATAGCTGCCGAATTTGCTCATATCTTTTCTGCTATGGGAACTGAAGTTACAATAGTAGAAATGCTTCCGAGATTAGTCGCGACTGAAGAACCCGAAATTAGTTCCTTTCTCGAACACAATCTCAAAAAGTTCATGACTGTGTTAGTTAATAATAAAGCAATTAAGGCGTATGATAAGAAACACTTAAAAGTTATAGTCCTTGAAAATACTCAAACTGGTAAACAGACTGAAATCAGTGCAGAAGAGATTTTCATTGCCGCAGGTAGGAAATCTAATGCCGATTTATTGAAAGTTGAAAATACCGGAGTTGAAACTGATAATCGAGGTTGGATAAAAACCAATCAATATTTAGAGACGAATAAAAAGAATATTTGGTGCTTTGGAGATGCTAATGGGTTATTTCAATTTCGGCATAAAGCTAATTATGAAGCTGAAATTTGCACTACTAATATTTTTGGATCTCCAGAAGACAAGAAATCTGTGGATTACTCTGCTGTACCATGGGCAATTTTCACCTACCCACAAATAGGCCATGTTGGCATGACTCAAGCGGAAGCAATCGAAAAAGGCTATGAAATACTTGTCGCTATTAAACATTATTCTTCTGTTGCAAAAGGAAGTGCAATGGGCTTTGAAAAAGATGACGATGATGATGGTTTTGTAAAATTAATTGTCGATAAAACCTATAGAATCTTAGGAGCACATGTTGTTGGACCTCATGCGGCAGTTTTAGTCCAACCCTTTGTCTATTTAATGAATTCGGGATATACATGTGCCATACCGGAAATATCAGAAAATAAGGATCTTACGAAAGTTCCCAAAGCATGCCCTGAAGCCGGCTCGTTTATGCCAATATATCACTCTATGGTCATTCACCCTTCTCTTAATGAGGTGTCAGGTTGGGCAATTGGATCGTTACGACCTGTAAATATTAAAAGTCAACAACATCATCACTAATAAAAAATTCTTATTTTCTGTTCTATATCTATCTTCTTTAATTTTTTAAATGTAAACAAAATGAGACCTAAGCAAATCAGCATTTAGAAATTTTAAATTAATAATAATAACACATGGTTTTAAAAAAAGAAAGGATAGCGTATTTTTTAATAAAACTTAAAACGATCAATTTTATAGACTTTTAAATTAATATTAAGATCAGATGGTTTTAAAAAAGAATAACGTTAGTAGAAGTAGCACCATCGGACAAGTATTTACTCCCGATTATGTAGCAGAATTTATGGTTAAGAATGTTGTTAAAGTTATTGAAAATTATAGATTAAATATTCAAGAATTAAAAGTATTGGAGCCATCGGCAGGGAAAGGTATTTTTTTAAAGTTCCTTTTGCAAAATGATTTTTCAAACATAGTTGCCTATGAGATGGATATAGCTTTAAATGAGATTCTTTTCAATTCTTTTTCTTCTGTTGAATTTAGATTTAATAATTTTCTAGGTTCAGATATAAATGAAAAATTTGATATAATTATTGGAAATCCCCCATATTTGGGTCAGAATTATAATGCTGAAATTTTTCAGGATTATATTAAAAAATATCCTATATGTGCTAAATATTTCGTTGGAAATATGGATTTATTCTATTTTTTCATCCATTTGGGGATAGAAAAATTAAATCCTGGTGGAGTTCTTTCATTTATCACTACAAACTACTGGATTACTAAATCTCAAAAAACAGGAATAAAACATTTAAAACCGCATATTATTGACAAGTGTTTCTTAATCCAATATATAGATTTATCTCAATTGAAACTTTTTGAAGGAGCTAAAGGTCAACATAATTGTATTTTTGTTCTACAAAAGAAGACAGAACAAGATAAAATTCGAAAAAAAAATACGAATATAGAAATAACTCGAGTAAATGGCAAGAAAAAATCTAATCGTAAAAATGAGTTACATAACCAAAAAATCTTCGAAAAATTAACGAATAATATAAGTTCAAGCAAAATTAACAGATTTACTTCAGTATTAACTAATAACGATTTAATACAAGATGAATGCTGGAATCTAATTTACCCAAAAGAAGTAAAAGTAATTGTAGGTAAAATTGAAAATTATTGTAAAACTAACGGAAAAATTACACTTTTAAAGGATTATTTTTTAATTAGAAATGGGCTAATCCTTATAAAAGACTCTATTTTTATCTTGCATGAGGGAATTAATCTAATAGTTCAGAATGATGAATATTTTATTTCCGTTAATGGAGAATTCATTAAACTTGCTGAAATTGAAAAAACCAGGCTTAAAAAGCTGTATAAAAGTAAATCAATTAAACCATATGGTTATGATAAAGAAGATCATACAGGATATGCAATTTATTTTAATAAAAATGAATTTAACACTCAATCTGTAAGTAAACGAAATAATTTACTAGAAATGAAATATCCGATTCTTTCAAAATATTTAAAGCAATATGAGAAACAATTACGAGAAATCTTAATCAACGCTAAAGAAAATCCAGCAAACTTTTATTTTCCAAGGAGAGGTTCTTTCATTAATAAACTTGAAGAAAACCACAAAGAAGAATTGCTTGATCTTGAACCTCTTTATGACCAAAGTGAAAAAATTTTTTTTAAATTTATATCAAATGAAAACATCTTCGGCTATTCTAATACATCTTATTATGCTACTTCTGATACTTATTTCCTGTGGCCACGATTTTCAAGTAAAAAAATAGATTATTTATTTATTCTTGCCTATTTAAATTCTAAAATCATAAATTTTCTATTTAAAGTTAAAAACCTTTCCATTAAAAGAAGTAAAACCAAGCTTGAACAAGGTTTACCTATTCCGATTTTGAAATCTTTTCATTCTGAAAATGAAAAGTTAATAATAGGAGTAATTAAAGCACTAACTTTTTGTTTGGTTAAATTTAATGAACTAGATTATGGAATAATTACAGAAGATTTGCGTGAAAAGTTAACTCAAGTAAAAGATAATCTTAGTATATTGAACGAGAAATTAATTTCGAAGTTCTATTTAGCTTTGGAGAAAAAAGACAGAAATATCATTCAATTTCTAATAAATAAGCTATTTTTTCAATTATTCTCTATTGATGAGGATAAAATCGAGCTTTTAATCAAAAAATTTTATTGACTTTAAAGAGATATCTTATTTTGCCCATTGTTTTCTTAAATAATAATTTGGGAAGTTTTAATATACAGATACCATAATTAATACATTTTTTATAATAAATCAATGTGAAAAATTGCTTAAACTCGCGTCTCAAGAATTACTATCAGAAATTGAACCACGAAAAGCGTTATATTATTATATAAAAGGTCATTTACATACTACTCAGCGTGACAACGATCAAGCTTTGGAGTATCATAAACAAAGTCTCGCGATTCTTGAACGCTATCGCATGTATTCCTTTTTATTACCCTTTCTTTTAAACCTCATGGGGCTTGAATATGAAGATAAAGGAGCACTAGACCTTGCTATGGACTCTCATAAAAGAAGTTTGAAACTTTCCAATAGGAGTTCCTTAATAATCAAAATAACTAATGGATACTCTTATCGTAATATAGGGCAAATTTACTACTAACAAGGTAAATTGGATCTCGCTGTTGAGAATCTTGAAAAAAGTTTAAACCTTTATGAATCAATTAAATCATTTTTGATTCCTTCAGAGTATGGTTTGATATTCGATAATTTGATAAGAATATCAATTGATGAAAATTCTCCTCAAGGAGCAAAAGAGTACTTTCACCATTTCCAGAAGCTTGTTGAGGAAAATAAACTATCAAAAGAATTTTGGTTATTTAAATTATCAAAAGCAAGGATATTAAAATTAAGTACTCGAACTCGAAACCGTGCTGAAGCTGAAAAACTTCTACTAGAACTTATCGAACAACATGAGGCCATAAAAAAAAGTTTAAATCGAGGTATGAGTGAAGAATGGACACCTACACTGATCGAACTGTGCGATTTTTATGTTGAAAAATTACGGTTAACTAACGATTTGGAAATTCTGGATAATATTCAACCCCTTATTTTAAGATTGTTAAAAGAATCTGAACGTACGAACTCTTACTCGTTGCAAGCTCAGACATATTTATTGCAGGGAAAAATTTCATTAATTATATTTAAAATGAAAGAAGCTCGACGATTTTTAACGCAAGCAGAAAGAATAGCCGAGACACACGGTTTGGTTCAGTTGGTCACCGAAATATCAAGTCTTCACAAAGAAATTATGCAACAATTGGAAATGTGGGATAATTTAGAAGAAATAAATGCACCCTTTTCCAAACGAATGGAGCTAGCACATCTAGGCAAAAATCTTGCCAAATCAATTCGTTCTAGATTGGTTAAGGTGGCTCAAGTTTCCGAAAAAAGTATTACTGTGTACAAGGAACAAAAAAAATGTTTGGTTTGTAAGGGAAATATAGAGGGATTTAATAAATATATATGCTCACATTGTGATTCTGTATATTGTGAACACTGCGCACGAGCGCTAATTGACATTGAAAACGTGTGTTGGTCGTGTGAATCTCCCATTGACAAGTCAAAACCAGTAAAATTCTTAAAACAAGAGGGAAAGAGCATCAAAATCAAGAAGGAAAAGGTTAAGAAATAACATAATTGACATATATGATTAAACAAAAAATTTTCTTCACGTATTATTTCAAATTCATACGCATTTCAAGCTAACCATTCATAACAAAACAATAAATTTGAACTTATTATGAAAATTAAATGAAAGAAGTTTAATCAAAGAATTATTTTTTAAATCTCTTGGATTCTTTCATAATTATATGTCTTATTTTATGAAAACGATAAATTTTTATAGGTCAATGTACATATGTAAAGTGAAGGTTGACATCAAAATATTAAAAATAGGTGAAAAATGTGTCGGACGATTTTGACGAAATTATTGACGAATTTAAAAAAATGTTAAATTTAGATTCAGATGCTTTTGAAGTGGATTTTTTATTTATTCCTGCATCTGATGTTGATTTAGATTTAGGTCGTGATAAAAAGAATATCGAAGGGTTTAAGATATCATATCATTTTGAGACAGGAATGGAAAAACCTGAGATAAAAATTGAAAGTAATATTGATAAGAGTAGAATTCGGGAATATTTAAAGGATATTGATTTAAGTAAACATCTAAATTTGAAGAATATAAATAATTCAAAGCTTATTAAAGAAATTGACGCGAGTAAACTTTCTTTAGACTCTTATAGGCAAGAAAATGACTTATACGTTTTAGAACCTTATACAGAGATTACTGATGAAAAAGATTTATCAGAAATTATACTTGAAATTCCAGGAATGGAAGAGGATAATGTGAGTATAGATTTTAGTGAAGAAGGTAGAAGGATAATATTTACAGCAGAAAATAAGAACCGAAAATACACAAAAAAAATAGCATTGTTGTTTAAATCATCCAAGAGAGATTATAAATTAGAAGTTAACAACGGCTTAGCAATTCTAAAAGTGTATAAATCAGATAAATAATTTATTATTAGGAACTAATAAAAAAAACTTATAAAAAAGAAGTAATGAGGTATGAATCATGAGTGGAATGACTCGAGAATATAGAAAGGATGGCAAAAAAGTAAGGATAAAAGATGCATATAAAGGAGATGCTGGAAGAGGGAGAATAAGGATGGATCCAGAGATAATCAATGAAAATAGTTTTAAAACTGGTGATGTAATTGAAATCTCCCATCCAGTAGCCCTAAAAAAAACAGCTGCCTTGTTATACCCTGGAAAATTAGAAGACAAGGGCAAAAATACAATTAGAATAGATTCATCATTAAGAAGGAATATCGGTGCTTCTTTAGATGAAATTGTGAATATTCGTAAAATTGAGGCGAGTTTAGCAGAAAGAATTACATTTGCTGGATTAGAAGAGTCTGTGATAATACGAAGATCTGAGCAATTAGTAAGAATGTTGGAAAATCGCGTTATTACAAAAGGTGATATTTTAAGCTTTAATGCGATGGGACGAAGAATTGATTTTATTGTAATAGATTATTCTCCTAAAGCGGATGCTGTTAGGATTCACTTAGATACAAAAATTTCCATTTCAGAAAAAACTCATAAAGAACTTGAAGAATTAGAATTAAGAAGGGTTACTTATGAAGATATAGGAGGTTTAGAAGAAGAAATTCAAAGAATACGTGAAATGATTGAATTACCAATAAAACATCCAGAATTATTCAAAAGAATAGGTATAGATCCTCCTAAGGGTGTCCTTCTTCATGGACCTCCTGGGACAGGAAAAACTTTGCTTGCTAGGGCAGTTGCATATGAAACAGAAGCTCATTTCATAACAATAAGTGGTCCTGAAATTATGAGTAAATTTTACGGTCAGAGTGAAGAGAACCTCCGGAAAGTATTTGAAGAAGCTAAAGAAATGGCACCTTCGATAATTTTTATTGATGAATTAGATTCAATAGCCCCTAAAAGAGGTGAAGTTACTGGTGAAGTAGAGAGGAGGGTTGTTGCCCAGTTACTTTCATTATTAGATGGTTTAGAGGGGAGAGGTGAAGTTATTGTTATTGGAGCAACAAATAGAGTAAATGACATAGATCCTGCTCTTAGGCGACCTGGTAGATTTGACCGAGAAATCGAGATTGGTGTTCCAGATACAGATGGACGGTATGACATTTTGTTGATACATACACGTGGAATGCCTTTATATGATGATGTTGATCTTCGCTTAATAGCAGAAAAAACTCATGGATTTGTCGGAGCAGACGTGGAAGCATTATGTAAGGAAGCAGCTATGCTTGCAATAAGAGAGTTAATACCAAAAATTAATTTAGACAAACCAATTCCTCCAGAAGCGTTAATGGAACTTCAGCTCACAATGAAAAATTTTCAAACATCTTTAAATAGTATCGAACCTTCAGCTTTAAGAGAAGTATTAATTACTCAACCTACTGAAACTTGGGATGATGTTGGAGGATTAAAAGAAGCTAAACAGCAATTAAAAGAAATTATAGAATGGCCTTTAAAATATCCAGAATTATATGCCCATTTGAATTCAAATCCTCCCAACGGGATCTTACTATTAGGGCCACCAGGAACGGGAAAAACACTCTTAGCAAAAGCATTAGCTCATGAGAGTGAAATCAACTTTATCTCGGTAAAAGGCCCAGAATTTTTATCTAAATGGGTTGGTGAAAGTGAAAAGGCAGTAAGAGAGACATTTAGGAAAGCAAGAGGGGCATCTCCATGTATTATCTTTTTCGATGAGATTGATGCTATTGCCGGAGTGAGAGGTAGATCTTCTGGCTCTCAAGTAACAGAGCAAGTTGTTTCACAATTACTAACAGAGATGGATGGTTTAGAAGGGTTAAAAGATGTAATTTTACTTGCAGCTACAAATAGACCAGATATGCTTGACCCTGCTTTATTGCGATCTGGAAGATTTGGTAGACATGTTGAGATAACGGTACCAGATAAAGAAACACGCGTTGAAATATTTAAAATCCATCTGAAAAACAAGCCACTAACTTCAAATGTAGATATAAATCAATTAGCACATCAATTAGAAGGGTATACTGGAGCAGATATTCAGGCAATTTGCGAAGAAGCAACGCTATTAACAATTCGAAAGGCAGTTACAGATAGAAAAATCAACACTCAAAACTCAGATTCTGTGAAAAGAGTAAAAATTTCGAAAAATGAATTTGATGATGCAATTGAGAAGATTCTAAGATCTGCTGATAAAGCTCAAATATCTCATAAACAATATTCAAAAGGACCTTCAGAGGAATTGTATAGATAAGAAATATTTTAAAAGACTTTAAAAAATATGATAAACACAAAAAAAGGAGTGGATTAAACTGGAATTAGAGGAGCAAGGATCATTGATTAATATAGATACGTTATTAGAAATTTTAGGAAATCCAACTAGAAGAATAATTTTAGCCAAGCTTGCAAAAGTTCCTCATGCTGCTTCAGGTTTAGCAAGATCTCTTGGTATTTCTCGACAAGCAGTCCATCAACAATTGGAAATCTTGAATACCAACAAAATAATTGAAAGAATAAGTGATGAGAAAAGAGGAGTTAAATATCGAATAAAAAGCACTTTATCTGTGAGAATAGATATAATGCCAGATTTTTATGATATAAAATATAATATTTCAGAAGTGGATGAAAAAGCAACGGGCATTAATTTAAAAGCCATAGGTTGTGAGGTAGACTATAAAAATATTAAGAGTCCGAACAATAAAATCAGATTTATAGGAGAAAAAATTAAAAATATTGAAGATAATATTAAAGGCCTTGAACAAAAAAGAAAAATTCTCCTCAGCAATAAAGAATGCTTTATACGGGAGCTAAAGAAAATTATGGCAAAACAATATGAAAAAAAACTTCGACATGAACAACCTGACTTAGAGAAAGAAATCTTTTATACTATGTTTTTTAATACAGATAGATACTTTAAAAGAATAAATATCGATTCACTGTTGGATGATATGTTTTTCAGCGGAATGAATGTAATTAAGAGAGACATGGAAAAGATACAAATCGATCATTTATTAAGAGATTTATCAAAATTCATGGACTTCTTACGAGAAGATGAGGATGATTGGTTTTTCGATATTTAAATCCTCATTTTGTATTAATAAAACTCATTTTTCTAAGATGGAGGGATTAATTTGAATCTTCAAGAATTAAAAAAACAAATGCCTGAAATATTCGAAAAAATCAAAGAAGATGTAAGAAGAGTATATGGACGTCATCGAGCGGGATTAAATCTTGGATTGATTGAGATGGGTATATACAGAGGTGGCTTTATAGGTGGAATGCATTTCCATCCCGGAACGAATATAGTTATGAATAAAACACCCTTAAAAATAATTCTAAAAGAACAACCATATAAAGTTGTTTGGGCTTATACTTATCACATTCTCTTACATGAATATATTCATTCTTTAGGAATTCTCAATGAACAGCAATGTCGAATGGTTACTCTTAAAATAAGTGAAGAGGTATTTATGGAACCTGATCATCCTGTAATTGTTCTCGCAAAAAACGGTATCGGCACGTATTTCCCAAATTTGCATTTAATTTATGGTCCACCAGATCTAAGGCCTGAAGGAATCCCTATTGAATATGTATATGAATTTGATAAACAAAGTTATGATTTCTATTCCTAATTCTATCATATCGTTTGAAGGATTTAGATATAAAATGTTTATCCCTGCTAAAAAAGATGTAAATTTAAAATTTGAATTCCATCATAATTTAATATTTTATAATAATTCATTTTCGAAAATTTTATTTTTACTTTATTTTTACAAGAACATAGAAAAATAATCAAGTTATAAAATAGCATTTTTGCCAAATGGAGGATTAAAATTTCACAAGCTAAACAGGATGATAAAAAGTTCGAGGAGGAAAAGGAGGTAATTAAGAAGGATATTGAAGTCAATTTAGACCAATTTATACTTAAATGGAAATTTCAAAACATTGATAAAAAGCTTACGTATGATATAAAAAAATGTATTGGTTGCTCTTTATGTAAAATTATATGCCCTGTAGATGCAATTGAGCTTGGACCCATTCCAGATATTGCTCAAGGAATTCTAGATAATAATAATCCAAAAATCCTTATAGACCATGAAAAGTGTTGTTATTGCATGTTATGTGCTGTAGTATGCCCAAACGATGCTTTTCATGAAGAGATTATTCCAGAAGATCAAATTGATCTAAATGAGTTCCCCTCAATTGGAAAATTTTTTAAAATTGATATGAATAAATGTATCGAAGATTCTAAAAAGAAGATATGCCAATTATGCTTGACTGTAAGAGATAGAAATAATATAAAAGATTACTTTAAAATTCAAAAAGAATGTCCTGTTGACTGTTTTCTTATTGATTCTCCCTTAAAAGGCGAAGTAATCATTAAAAAAAATATGCTCCATAAATGTGATCCACAAGGATGTAAAGCCTGCGTTAATATTTGCCCAACCAAATCTTTTTTTATTCCAGAAAGCGCAGAAGATGTCAAAAAATATGGAAAAATTGCCTGCAATGAAGATGAGTGTTTTTATTGTGGCGCATGTGAAAATTCGTGCCCAGACGATCTAATTGTTGTTGAAAGAAAAGATGTTGTAATTAATGATCCTAAAAAACAGGGAAAATATCCATGGATCGAAGGATGGATAAAGTATATTAAGGAAATTTTGAGAAAGAGACTTATCCAAGGAAAAGAACAAGTAAACATTCCAATTATAGAAGAAGAAGTTAAACAAGTAAAAAAAAAAATAGAAGAAACAATACCACAATTATCAAAAGAAGATAAGATTAAATTAAATGAATTAAATGAGAAAATTCAAACTTTCCTCAAATCTTCAAAAATTAGATATTGGATAAAGGATAAGAAAGTAGATAAGATCATAAAGGAATTGAATCTATTTTTAGTCAAAAACAAAAATTAGCATTCTTGTTATTAAAACCTTAAAAATTTCATCATAAGAAATAACATAAATGTTAGTATTTTTAATAAAAATAATAACCTTCTTGTTTAAATATATTGTCTAATAATTAAATTAGATATTAGAATTAAAACAAGCTGCTGAAAAATGAAATTAAAATTAAAAATTAAACCTAATAAACCATATAAACCATTGAAAAACATGAGAATTATCGCATGGATACAGAAGCATTCAGATTTTGATAAGGATGTCCGACAAATATTTCAATTCTTTAAAGGCCAGATAAAAATCTCTAAACTAAGTAAATTTTTAAGATATTATATTGTATCCTCTGAAAATCCTGCTATTATATTATCTCTTTTTTCGTCAATTCAGGATTTAATTCCTGAGATTTATTTTAATATGGAAAATTTTGTAGATAAAGGGGATGTTGAAAATATTTAGATATCAAATTTATAAGATGTATGTTAAAAATTGATAAATGGGAGAGGGGGGAATTGAACCCCCGACCCCTTGGTCCCAAACCAAGATTTATGCTATAGAGAAAACCCCTATAGTATCATACCAAGCTAGACTACCCTCCCATTACTAAACGGGTTTCTTGATTTAAAGATTTTATTAAATCTCTCTTCTATAAAAGAGATAATTTAAAAATTAAATAACTTATCTTATTTATATGTAGGTATAGATAAAAATAATTAATATTCTAAAAAAATTTTCCGTAAATAATTGAAGTTTTTATTTTTTTATATAAAAACATAGTTGTAAAAATTAATAAACCATATTATTCTTTAAAGATAGGGAGGGAAAAATAAAATTTAGATCCCTTATTTCTTCCATCTGATTCTGCCCAGATTTTTCCTCCATGCAGTTCAATGATTTTTTTCGCAGTATATAACCCCATTCCAGTTCCTTCGATTCCTATATCCCAACCTTGGCCATATCGTTCTATTTTACCAAAACGTTTGAAAATCTTTTTTTGATCATCATCAGATAACCCTATTCCATTATCATCAACCGAAATAATGATGAAATTGTTAATAATTTTAGATTCAATTTTAATTTCTCCATACGGAGGTGTATATTTTATCGCATTAATGATTAAATGACTCATTACATCGTAAATCTTCTCTTTCTCTATTGCAACAATTAATTTATCAAGTACATTTAAATAAATGAAATAATTCCTCGTTTTTGCTAATCCTCGTAAATTTTTTACACAAAATTTAATTAGAAACATTAAATCTTCTTTAGTTGGATTAAGTTGAGCTAGCCCGGATTCAAAATAAGATGTCTCTAAAAGTTTATTGATAATACTTACAAGTCGTTCAGTTCCCTGTTTTATCTCTCCTAGAATTGAGATTATCTCATCATCAAACTTTTCCTTATGTAAATCTAACAAGAGATCGGTAAAACCTTTAATTGAAATGAGTGGTGTCTTCAATTCATGAGATGTCCTTTCAAGTAATTCGGATTTTAATCGACTTATTTCTATTAATTCTCGCTCTACGTTTTTTCTTTCCGTAATATCATGAAAAATTACT
>SDBV01004610.1_pt1 | contig 19729 bp, 14 predicted proteins | sample 2277081 | NCBI WGS metagenome assembly SDBV01 (sample SAMN10402039, study PRJNA504765) | marine sediment metagenome | isolation source: marine sediment core GS10_PC15, 223 cmbsf | place: Arctic Ocean: Southern Knipovich Ridge | collected 2010
ACGCAGTGAATAATGTCCAAGGTATCATCCATCAGGCCATAAAGGATATCGATGTTTACGATCAAGAGAAAATAGATAACGCGATGATATCTCTCGATAAATCAAAAAATAAAAGTACTCTTGGAGCAAATGCGATATTGTCGGTATCGCTGGCAGTTGCCGTTGCTTCGTCCCACAGCCAAAAAAGACCCCTGTTCGATTACCTAAGGGAAAAAGCGCCGTTTATCCGTGATATGGATTTTGACATGCCTACCATGATGGTAAATGTGATTGAAGGTGGTAGACACGTTGACAAAGGTCTCGATTTTCAGGAATTTTTAGTGGTACCAATAGGTTTTAGATTTTTCGGTGAGGCCTATGAGAATACGAATAAACTAATCAAAAGTTTAAAAAATCTAATAAGGCAAAAGAAACTTGGTTTGAAATACGGTATGGAGGGTGGGTTTGCGCCAAAACTTGAAACAAACGCTGATGCAATCTCTCTTATAAAAGAATCTATGGAAGTAACTGAGCTTTACCAGAAGGGGTTTGGTATTAGTTTGGATGTTGCCGCTAACTCCTTATTTAAAGACGGAAACTATCACGTAAAGGACGCCGAAAAACCACTGACCAGAGAGGAGTACATAGATTTTCTGTTGAAATTTTCAAAAAAGTACAGCTTGTATTCCATCGAGGATCCTATTATCGAGAATGATATGACTGGCTGGATATCTTTAGTCAACAAACTAGGAGAAGAGACTTTGGTAATTGGCGATGATTTAACTGTGACCAGTCCAGAACGGTTGAAGCAGTCGTTAGCTTACGGTACTGTAGGGGGAGTTATAGTGAAACCAAATCAGATCGGAACTTTAACGGAAACCCTAAATTTTATTGCCCGTGCCAAAGAAATGGGACTAAAGATAATTATATCTCACCGAAGTGGGGAGACACATGATAGCTTTATTTCAGACCTTGCTGTTGCCGTAAATGCTGATTTTATAAAGATCGGTGCTCCGATGCAAAAAGAAAGATTGGTGAAATACAATAGATTGGTAGAGATTGAAAAAGAATTGGCAGAAAATTTCTGATGAAATCTCAAAACCCGGTGGTGCTTATTATTTTAGATGGTTGGGGAGTAGCTAGTGAAGGGGATGGAAACGCAATTTCGGTGGCCCATAAGCCTTTTTGGGATAAAATATCGGTTGCCTATCCCCACACTTCTCTTCTTGCTTCGGGAGAGGAAGTTGGACTTCCTAAAGGCGAAGCCGGTAATAGTGAGGTAGGGCATTTAAACATAGGAGCCGGAAAGATTGTTTACCAAGAACTTCCGCGGATAAATATGTCGATTAGCGACGGCTCTTTTTTAAGGAATAGTGCATTCATTTCTGCAGTTGAAAATGTAAAAAAAAATAATGCCAAACTCCATCTTATCGGTTTAGTAGGAAGAGGTAGTGTACACTCTAGTTTGGAGCATTTGTATGCTCTTCTTTGGTTTGCGAAAACCCAAGGTGTAACTCAAGTTTATCTTCATCTTTTTACTGATGGTAGAGACTCCTCACCGACCTCTGGCGCAGGTGTTATAAAGGATGTGGTTGATAAAGTAAAAGAAATTGGTATTGGAAAAATAGCTACTATTTGTGGTCGATATTTCGCAATGGATAGAGACAATAGGTGGGATAGGACGAAGAGGTGTTACGAACTTTTGGTTGAGGGTAAAGGGAAAAGAACCTCTGACCCGGTTTTATCACTGAACGAATTTTATCAAAATGGCGTAACCGATGAATTCATAGAACCTTTAGTAATTACCGATGATGAATTAATTGAACCATTGGTAACTAGTAGTACTACTGGCGTAAATTTAGTAAGTGAGGGTGATTCAGCGATTTTTTTTAATTTTAGAGCCGATCGTGCAAGACAATTAACTAGAGCTTTTACTGATCAAAAATTTACCAACTTTCCAAATAGAAAGTACCTAAATAAGTTAAATTTCGTCACTATGACTCAGTACGATAAAAATATACCTCTAATTTCTGCTTACCCACCACCGACTATTGATTTTCCCCTGGCAGCTATTTTATCGATGAACAACTTAAGGCAGCTTCATATTGGCGAAACTGAAAAATATGCTCATGTTACTTACTTTTTAAACGGTGGTAGGGAGAATGCTTATCCAGGTGAGGATAGAATGCATATCCCCTCTCCAAAAATTGCCACTTACGACAAAAAACCGGAAATGTCGGCAAATGAAATAACCAACTATGTGGTCACAAAACTGGAGCAAAAGATATACGACGTGATAATTGTAAATTTCGCCAATGCCGATATGGTAGCTCATACCGGATCAATAGATGCAACAATAAGAGCGGTAGAGGTGCTTGATTCACAACTTGAACGTATCACCGAAACAGTAATGAATTTAAACGGGGTCGTGCTTATATGTGCTGACCATGGAAATGCGGAGACAATGATCGATGTTCATACCGGAGGTCCTGATACAGAACATAATGATAGTCCAGTACCCTTTTTTGTTATATCAGAAAAATTTAAAACTCGTCGGAATCTTCAATTGCCGCAAGGAATTTTAGCTGATATTGCGCCAACGATCCTTTCACTTTTGGGTATTACCGTTCCTGACTCCATGACCGGGAGAAACCTGTTATCTTAAAAGCAGGGTAAACTCACCTTTGAGTGTAATGTCTTTCTTCGCTAACTCTGACGCTGTTCCCCGGATAAACTCCTCATGAATTTTGGTGAGTTCCCGAGCGATAACGATCTCTTTTTTAGGAAACTTGTTGGCCAGGATTGAAAGTGTTTTATGTACACGATAAGGTGACTCATAAAATATTATTGTGGTGGGTTTTTGACTAGAGATAAGTTCTATTTGTTCCAGAATCTTGTCCTGCTTTCCTTTCTTTTTGGGAAAATAGCCAAGAAAAAGAAATTGATCGGTTGGTAATCCTGATGCAACCAGGGCGGTTATAGCGGCATTTGGCCCCGGAATTGATATTATTTTTATGCCCTCTCTTATAGATTCTCTTACCAATTTGTATCCGGGGTCTGATACTGATGGGGTGCCAGCATCAGAGACCAGAGCGATACTTTTACCAGACTTTAACTTAGCTAAAACAGTGTTTATTTTGAAATTTTCATTGTGTTCGTGGAAAGATTCAAGAGGTTTTTCAATTTTGTAGGTGGCTAGTAATTTTTTGGTTTTTCGAGTATCTTCCGCCAATATCAAATCAACACAAGAGAGAGTGTCGATTGCTCGCAAAGTAATATCCCGCAAATTTCCTATTGGTGTTGCCACTAAATACAAAGTTGTCATGGCAGATATGATATCATAAATTAAAGTTAATTCGATCATATGCTTGAATTTTTATCCCCGTCAATAGATTTTGTTCTGGATTCAAACTTTAGTTTGGCTCTTTTAGCATTGATTTCTGTTGCCGAATCTATATTTTTGCCTCTGCCACCGGATTTATTTCTCATTCCCCTATCTTTACTAAATCCCAAGTTATCGTTTTTCTACGCTTTGATTACCACTTTATTCTCAATGATGGGGGGGTTTATTGGTTACTACATTGGTAAAAAGGGGGGTAAACCAATCGTAAAGAAATTTGTTTCTCTAGAAAAATTAGAACGAGTCAAAACTTTTTATAACAAATACGATATGTGGGCCATTCTTATAGCTGCTTTTAGCCCAATTCCCTACAAAGTATTTGCAGTCTCAGCAGGGTTGTTCGATTTGAATATAAAAAGGTTTATGATAGCTTCATTGATCGGTAGAGGTAGTCGGTTTTTTTTGATAGCTGCGCTTATTTATATTTTTGGTCCCCCAATAAAGTCTATCCTTTCAAGTTATTTTGAAATATTTACCATAGCTGTGCTAGCCGTTTTGGTAGGTGGGATTATCGTTGGTAACATATTGTTCAAGCGAGCAAAATAATTTATTAAAATTTAGTATTTGACACACCAGTGGGGTAATTAGCTATAATTAAGAGGTAAGAAAAACAGCATGAATAAAAATATACTAATAGTCGAAGACGACAGTTTCGTATCGGAGCTTTATGATCATCAATTTAAGAAATTTGGTTTTAACACTCAAGTAGCTTCAGATGGTGAAACCGCCCTAGATTACGTCAAAAGAAGCAATTTTGATGCCATACTTCTAGACATAATGATTCCTAAAATAGATGGGCTGGAAGTTTTGAAGCGTTTGAAATCAAATTCAGCCACAAAGGATGTTCTCGTGATTATTCTGAGCAATTTAGGTCAGGATGAACTCATAAAACAATCCCTTAAGGTTGGTGCGAAAGCCTATATTATAAAAAGTCTTTACACCCCGGCCCAAGTAGTAGCCGAAGTACGTTCAATCCTCGGAGTTTAGAGGATAAAAATAAAAACCTTTCCTCTGAGGGGAAAACCCGTTTTGGGCTAATTGTAATGGCGAATCACCGAGATAACTTTACCCTGAATAGTAACATTTTTAGTAATTATCGGATTCATAGAGGAATTTGCCGGTTCAAGTCTAATGTGAGTGTCCTCTTTGAAATAGCGCTTTAAAGTAGCAAAATTCTCATTCAAAAGAGCAACTACTATCTCGCCATTATTTGCCTCTTTTGTTTCCTCACAGATCACATAATCCCCATCCAAAATAGCGGCTTCGATCATACTATTGCCTCTGACCTTTAGGGCAAAACACTTTTTTTTACCGATAATTTCCGGAGGGACATTTATGGTAGAGGTGTGGTCATTGATAGCCTCAATTGGTGAACCAGCAGCAATGCGTCCGACCAAAGGAATTTCAACTACATTTTGAACCCAACCCATAACTTTTTGATCAAGAATTTCCAGACCACGGCGCACACCCTCATCTTTTTTCAAAACTCCTTTGTCAATTAAGTTTTGAATATGTTCGTGCACTGTGGCTGGAGATCGTAATCCCAACCCGTCGCAAATCTCCGCTAATGTCGGGGCAAAACCACGCTTTTGCATGAATTGAGAAATGAATTGGAGTAGATCCCGTTCTCTCTTGTAGATAACCGCAGCCATGATTTTAGTATGGTTATTTTTCGGGCGCTTGTCAATTGTGTATAAGTGTATCAAACCTATTGACTACAGCCAAATTGCAACCTATAATCTTTTGCAGCAGTAAGAGATGATTGGAGGGGTTCGATGGCACGAGTAAGGAGAATGACTCCAGAAGAACAAGAAGAAGCTAAAGCGGAATGTCTGCTGCAGTTCGATGGTACAATCGGGGTAGAATTTGCCGCTGTCCTAGCCGTGCTTGTGGGGAGGAGAATTGTCAAGGTTAGGATGGTTGTGGGCCAGAGTTTCGGACAAGGGGCTTTAGTACTTACTACGGAGGAAGGGACTAGGGTTACTATAACCAGTTGTGGTACCTTAATGATGCCGCCAATCTTAAACATCGAGAACGATGCCAGATTACGTTGAGGGAGATTCAAAAACCACAGACCGTCAGTTGCCTCTAAAAGCAACTGGCGGTTCATCATTTGGGGCCCTTTTGGATGTATAATGCAAAAAAATGGATAAATTTGATCTAAAAGCACCGTGGCCGCCGACTGGTGATCAACCAATGGCCATCAAAGAACTCACCGCTGGTCTAAAAAAAGGATTTGATAAACAAACTCTTCTTGGCGCCACTGGTACTGGTAAAACATTTACGATGGCTTCGCTTGTGAATGAATTAAATAGGCCAGCCTTGGTGATTGCTCACAACAAAACATTGGCTGCTCAATTGGCAGCGGAGTTCCGGGAATTTTTCCCAAACAACGCGGTCGAATACTTTGTTTCTTATTATGATTATTACCAGCCTGAAAGTTACATACCGCAGGTGGATCTTTATATTGAGAAGGATGCTAGTATAAACGAAGAAATAGATAGACTTCGTCTTGCGGCTACAAAAGCACTTTTGACAAGAGAGGACGTGTTGATAGTAGCCAGCGTCTCTTGCATTTACAACATTGGTTCTCCAGAAGCGTACAAACAAAGTACCGTAACCTTATATAAGGGGCATATTTTATCTGTATCACAATTAAAAGAATCTTTAATAAACCTACAGTATGAAAGAAACGATATCGATTTAAAAAGATCAACGTTTCGGGTAAAGGGAGATACCCTCGAGATTTATCCAGCTTACGAGGAGTTTGTGGTTCGAGTTTCGTATTTAGGAGATAAAATCGAAAAAATCACCAAGGTGGATCCGGTTGGTATGGAAAAAATAGAAGAAATAGACGAATTGATGATATTTCCCGCCCGTCATTACAACGCTCCCTTGAATTTATCTTATGATCCTCTTAAAAAAATTGAGCAGGAGCAAGCCGATTGGAGCAAAAAACTAAGGGGGCAAAATAAATTGGTAGAAGAACAAAGGATCACCAGCCGAGTAAACTATGATTTGGAGATGCTGCGAGAAGTCGGTTTCGTAAAGGGTATAGAAAACTATTCCCGATATTTTGACGGAAGAGAAGCCGGAGAGGCACCCTTTACATTGCTAGATTACTTTCCTAAAAACTTCATCACCTTTATAGATGAATCTCACATGAGTTTGCCGCAAATAAGAGGCATGTGGCATGGAGAGAGAAAGAGGAAAGAACTTTTAATAGAAAATGGTTTTCGGCTTCCCAGTGCGATGGACAATAGACCTTTGACCAATGAAGAATTTATGAGGAGAATTGGCCAGTCTATCTATGTTTCCGCAACCCCGGGTGATTACGAACTTTCGGTCTCAAAACAAGTAGTTCAGCAAGTCATTCGTCCCACCGGTATTGTCGATCCGCAGATAGAAATACGATCGACAAAAGGGCAAATTCCCGATTTGATAGAGGAAATAAAAATAAGGGCAAAAAAAGGTCAAAGAGTATTGGTTACGACGCTAACCAAAAGAATGGCCGAAGATTTATCCGAATATCTTCAGGAAAGGGACATGAAGGTGATGTACATCCACTCTGACATTAATACTCTGGAGAGGGTTGATATTTTGCGCGATCTTCGAATCGGGAAATACGATGTGCTAGTTGGGATAAATTTGCTGCGTGAGGGTCTCGATTTACCCGAAGTCACCTTAGTGGCTATTCTTGATGCCGATAAAGAGGGTTTCCTGCGTAGTAAAATTTCCCTAGTTCAAACCATTGGCCGCGCCGCTCGTCACGTCGAGGGTCGGGTGATTATGTATGCAGATGATACTACCGCTTCGATGAAAGAAGCAATAAACGAGACAAATAGACGAAGGAGGATTCAGGTTGAGTACAATAAAAAACACAAGATAACACCAGAAACTATTCAAAAAAATATTCGTGATATTGGAGACAGATTGAGACAACTCCAACCTGAAGTTGGTACTGCCCAAGAGCTAGATCTTTCAAAAGTACCGAAGGATCAGATAAGATTCCTCATTCGAGATCTTACTAATGAAATGAAGGCAGCGGCAAAAGAAATGGATTTTGAAAGAGCGGCGTTGATTCGCGATCAGATGCTTGAATTAAAAAATCAACAGTTAGATATCCCCAAAACAGTTACCCCAAAGGAAGCAAGGAATATTAGAATCCGCTAATTAAAAAAGAAAGAGGCTCTTGCGGAGGTGTCACAAGAGCCTAGCGAAATGCGAAGTGCAGACAGCTGAATGCCGACGCCTAGAGCGAAAAGCTAACAGCAGAATGCAAAACGCGATCGCGGAACAGGAACGGAACCTGAATTCGTGAGTCTCTCTATCTTCACCCAATTGCTTTCCGAGCACCTCAAAGCACACGAGTTGAAGCCAATTAAGTGGGGACTGAATAGAGACACTGGTTTGCACCAGGGAACGGTCTCTACTCAGCGGGCCTACGGCTAGAAAACCTTCGGCATCTCTCCCCAATTTCTCCATGGCCGCTCCAACCAATGGATTCAAAGTTACCGGTCCCGAGGTCTCGGCGCCATCAGGCCGTTTGTCCGAGGTTAGCGTGCCTTTGACCTCGCCATGAAGCGAAGAGTCACGCTGTCCTCGAAGCACCTCGGTGGCTTTGTAGCCCCGGGACCGGTTGATACATACCGCGTTCCAACCCGACCATTGCCGGTTGCGCAAGTCGCCTCGTGAAAGCGGATCGAACGCGGTGTGATTTGCATTCCCTTCCTGAAGATGACCACGCACCCCATCACCGACCCCGCAATCGGTGAATTGAGAGAATCACCCTCAGGAAGGGGATGGTGGACGCGAGAGCACATAGAGTGGACCAAAGCCCATCACCACGGATTACGTGCTCTCGCGCCCGGTGTTGTCCTAGCAGTTTTCCCGTTGTCGGCAGCGTCAGCGCTCAGGTCAGAGTCCGTTCAGGCGGAACGGCAGGTGGTTTCGGCTCAGGCTCACTATGCCTGGAGGGGACCGAATACGTCACCTATGTTATGCCGACATCACGAGTCTACCGCTAGGATTCTCGCCCGTGCGAGAAAATTAACTACCTAAACTATAAGTAACTAGTTTTCTCGTACGAGTCGAATCTCTCCTGTGATACATAACCTAAAGAACAGGAGAATTCTATTCCTAGAAAGGGATATTGTCAATATAGAGGGGCGAGAGGTGGTGATTGGGAATACTGCTCAACCAAACCGCCGAGGACAGCTCTTATCGTCTGCCCTTTGAAAAGAGTTGGATGCTTGAGTGGGCCTTCCAGATTTACGGTGTAGTGATGCCTTCGCCCGTCTTTCCTAACGTGCAGCAAGCCCGCCCGCCTTAGGTCACCGATGATACCCCACACAGTACGTCGAGTGAGAGACATTGCATCTGCGATATCCTTGATAGTGGTATCAGGATGCGCTGCAATGTAGAAGAGGATAGACCCGTGACTAGAGAAAAGGTACCACGCGTTTTCTACCGTCATGCTTTCACTCTCCTTTTCTTCCTATAGCAAAATACCAGACTATTCTATTACCATTGTCAAAACTTGCAAAAGAGTGTAAACTACATCATCACTGTTGGGAGAAATAATGCAAGATAAGATTATTATTAGAGGTGTTAGGGAACATAACCTAAAGAATATAAGCACCTGCTCGTACTGCAGTACAGAGAATTATACTTCGTACTCGCAGAAGCTTGCCTTTTTCAACTTATTTAACCTGTTAGAGAGTAATTGCTATGACTGCGGATAAAATTATAATAAAAGGAGCCAGAGAACATAACTTGAAAAACGTTGATCTGGAAATTCCCAAAAATAAACTAGTGGTGATTACCGGTATTTCGGGATCGGGAAAAAGCTCTTTGGCTTTCGATACTCTTTACGCGGAGGGGCAAAGACGTTATGTAGAATCGCTATCAGCTTACGCGCGGCAGTTCTTAGGTTTGATGAAAAAGCCGGACGTAGATCAAATCGATGGTCTTTCCCCCGCAATCTCTATTGACCAAAAAAGCGCCCCCAAAAACCCTCGTTCTACGGTAGGAACCATTACGGAAATATATGATTATATGCGTCTTCTTTGGGCCAGAATAGGCAAACCGCATTGTCCAGTTGATGGAAAGCAGATACATGCGCAAACTCCTCAGGAGATAGTGGACCGGATTTTGGGATTAGGAAATAAAAAAACAAAAACTCATTTGATCATTCTTGCACCAATAGTTAAGGGTAGAAAGGGAACCTATGAGGAAGTATTTGAAGATTTGAAGAAAAAGGGTTTTGTGCGGGTTCGCGTAGATGGAAAAATATCTGAAATAAGCGAGGTTCCTACTCTCAGCCGCTATAAGATTCATGATATTGATGCAGTTGTGGATCGAATCGAACTACCTGTTGATAGACAAAGACTTACCGAATCTGTGGAAACTGCACTAAAACTTGGTGATGGTTTGATTTATGTTAATGCGAAGGATGCTAAAGCGGATCATGTATATTCCGAAAAATACTCGTGTCCTGATCATGATGTTACTCTTCCCGAGCTTGAGCCCAGAACCTTTTCATTTAATTCTCCCCGAGGAGCTTGTGAATATTGCCAAGGTATTGGATATAAACTAAGTGTAGATCCGGAATTGGTAATTCCAAACAAAAACCTTTCAATTACTGAGGGAGCAATAATCCCCTGGCAGAGATTGTTATCCCACGATACCTGGACTAGCCGCAGACTAGAGGCCCTTGCGGACCATTTGAAAATTTCTCTGAGCACTCCTATTAAGGACTTATCCAAAGATGATCTGGAGACCATACTTCATGGTTCTGAGAAAGAAGTATTTTATGTTACCGGTCGGAATAGATTTGGCAGAGAAATCAGTTTTCAAACTACCTTTGAAGGTGTCATTCCCGAGCTTTCTCGTCGCTACAGAGAAACAGAAAGTGACTGGACTCGTCGTGAGATTCAGAAATATATGAGAGAAGAGATTTGTAGTGAATGTAGGGGAAGTAGGTTGAAAAAAGAGGCAGAATTTGTTCGGGTAAACGATAAATCAATAGTTGATATTTCATCAATGCCTATTATAGACACAAAAAAGTGGTTTGAATCCCTCAAACTTTCAAAAAAAGACACGGCGATTGCAAAGCAAGTATTAAAAGAAATATTTGCCCGGCTTAAGTTTCTATCCGATGTTGGGCTTGATTATTTAACAATTAGTCGCACCAGCGCGACCTTGGCCGGAGGAGAGGGGCAAAGAATAAGACTAGCTTCTCAGATCGGTTCCGGGCTTTCGGGAATACTTTATTGCTTAGATGAACCATCTATTGGATTGCACCAGAAAGACAATAAAAAACTGATCACCACCTTAAAAAACCTCAAGGAATTGGGAAATAGTGTAATTGTAGTTGAGCACGACAGAGAAACAATAGAATCTGCTGATTGGGTGATAGATATTGGTCCTGGTGCCGGTGAAGATGGTGGGGAGGTAGTATTTGCCGGAACCCCGGAACAGATAGTAAACGATAAATTCTCACCGACCGGTCAATACTTATCCGGGAAAAAGGTGGTGAAAGGTGGTGGGAGTATTCGTAACGGTAACGGTAAAACACTCAAGATAATTGGGGCTAGGGAGCACAATCTAAAAAACATCGATGTAGATATACCGCTGGGAAAATTCGTTTGTATTACTGGCGTATCTGGCTCGGGAAAATCTACTCTTGTTGAAGATATTATCCACAGAGCCTTGTCAAATTATTTCTACCGGACGAAGCAAAAACCAGGAAAATTCAATAAAATTACTGGTCTGGAAAATATCGATAAAATAGTTGATATAGATCAATCACCGATAGGCAGAACTCCCAGATCAAACCCAGCCACGTATACCGGCGCGTTTTCGTTTATCCGAGAATTGTTTGCAAAAACCCCTCAGTCCCGAATAAGAGGTTACAAATCAGGACGCTTCTCATTTAACGTAAAGGGAGGCCGCTGCGAGGCGTGCCAAGGTGATGGGGCAGTAAAAATTGAAATGCAGTTTTTGCCTGATGTGTATGTTACCTGTGAAGTATGTGAAGGAAAAAGATATAATCGGGAAGCTCTGGAAATTACCTATAAAGGTAAAACCATTGCCGACGTTTTGGATATGACTATTGCCCAATCTTCAAAATTTTTAGAAAATATTCCCGCGATAAGGAGTAAGTTGAGTACACTGTCGAACGTTGGACTTGGTTATATGAAACTAGGACAACCAGCAACGACTTTATCTGGTGGTGAGGCTCAAAGAGTAAAGTTGGCCACGGAACTTTCCCGGAAAAGTACCGGTAAAACTCTTTATATACTAGATGAGCCTACGACCGGACTTCATTTTGCCGACATAGAAAATTTGCTAAACGTATTACATAGATTAGTTGACGCCGGAAATAGCGTACTAGTAGTGGAACATAATCTAGAAGTCATAAAAACTGCCGATTGGATAATAGATCTTGGACCAGATGGTGGCGATGGTGGTGGGTATTTAGTTTCAGCCGGAACCCCTGAGCAAACAATTAAAAATAAAAAATCCTATACTGGTCAATATTTGAAAAATGTAATTGCGGCAAAAAATACAGGTACCCCTTGATTTACCAATAAAATATACTTATAGTATTGGTGTAACGTAATATGACTATTTCGTTATATATTTATTTTCCAAATACATAAGTAAAAATGGCAGGTAAAGCAGGAAAAACAATCGCAAAAAATTCAAATTCGATAAAAAACACACGCCGCATCGAGCAGCTTTTAGATAAGCATAAAAAACTAAAATCTGAGCTAGCAAAGCGCCGTAAGCAGGAAGATGAATTTAGAGCTAGGAGTTTGATTTACTCAAACCTGGTCGAAAAAGGAAACGACGGAATCGTCATCATCCAAAATGGTTTGGTACAATTTGTAAATAACTCCGTGGCAAAACTTACTGGTTTTAAAAAGAAGGAGGCGGTTGGGCAGCCTTTTATTAATTTTGTGGTAAAAGAATATCGAAAGTTTGCTATAGATAGGCACAAAAGAAGACTAAAAGGACAGAAAATATCGTCCCGGTACGAGATCGAGCTAATTAAAAAGAATGGTAAGACTCTTCCCGTTGAAATTAGTTCCTCTCTAATCGAGCACGATGGGAAAACTGCTAGTATGGCTATCATTAGAGATATTACTGAGAGAAAACAGGCGGAAAATACTATTAAGGAAGAAAAGCGCAAGATGGAGACCATTTACAAAACTACAAGGGAAGGTTTGGTTCTTTACGATGAGGAGGGGAGGGTTATTTTTATGAACCCAGCGCTGCGAAATCTATTCGGTGTCAAAGGAAATATAACTGGGGTAAAACGGGAAACAATAGTGCGGGATAGGAGTAAGTTTTTTAAGTATCACATGGAGCGGTATGACAATTCTATCGAGACTCAAAGACGGGTTTATTCCGGAAAGATGGTTTCTAACGTCTTAATGAAAATTCACTCGAAACCGCCACGATATTTGGAGGGCAGTTACGTGCCAATTAAAGATTCAAAACGTCGTGTGGTAGGGATGAGCGCTAGCTTTCGCGATGTTACTCTATTAAAAACTCAGGCCGAAAAAATAGAAAAACAATTAATTGAAGTTGAAAAGCAAAAGAACCGAATGCAGGCTATTTTTGAAAATGTTGAAGAGGGTTCTTTTATATTCGACACAAAGTTAAGAATTATTCAGGCCAACAACGCCTGCGAGATTTTTTCTGGTGAGGTAGAAAAAGATATGGTGGGTAGAAAATATTATGAAGTATTTGGCTGCCACGATAAACTTGACCATTATTACCCGAATTTCAATCCAGTTTCAAAAGTATTAGCCGCCAAAGAATCCATCCCCTATGATGAGCATCTTCACAAAAGTAAAAAGGGGAAAGATCGTTGGGTTGGCGTTAGTTACACTCCCATCTTGAATCAAAAGGGGGAAATAGATCAAATTGTTGGGATTATACGGGACATCACCTCTCTTAAAGAATTGGATCAGGCAAAAAGTGGGTTTGTATCCTTGGCTAGTCATGAACTCCGTACTCCATTAACAGTAATAAACGGCTACCTCTCACTACTACTTAATGGTGACTTGGGCAGTTTGGATAATGAAAAAACCCGCAGCAATTTTATGACCGTGCTAAATAAAGTTCAGAGTGAAACAAAAAGAATAATGAAATTGGTTGGGGAATTACTCAATGTCTCTCGGATAGAAGAGGGGAGGTTGAAGTTAAATTTACGAAAAATAGATCCTAATTTAGTTATAAAAGAAGTAAACGAAGAGCTTCGTCCCTACGGGGCTATGAAAGGTGTCAGGATGCTTATTCGTTCCTCTGGTGAACATTCAAGCCGATCTTCGTTAGTTTTAGCTGATAAGGATAGATTAAAGGAAATACTCGTAAATTTACTGGAAAACGCGATAAAATTTACCGCTAGCGGGGATAAGATTACTACTACGTGTTTTTCCCGGGGCGGAAAAATGATTATCGAAGTGGAAGATACTGGTTCCGGAATTGCCGAAAATATGCAACCAAGAATTTTCGAGAAATTTCAACAGGCTACCGGTTCTTATTTGAAAGAAAATAAAGGCACTGGTTTGGGACTTTTTATCGTAAAGTCGCTGGTAAATCTTCACAACGGAGATATTTCCGTTAACTCAAAAGTTGGTAAGGGCACTACCTTTACTTTCTACCTACCGAAAGTTGCGAGCTAAGTATTTTTTGTGTTAGACTCGACGCGCTTATGAGTACCCAGACTGAAGAAAAAATCCGCGTTCTTTTAATCGAAGATGAAAAGGAAGTTGCCGAGCTGTATAAATTAAAGCTAACCCTTGATGGTTATGAAGTAATTGTTGCTAGGAGTGGTCAAGAAGGTTTGGCGGAAGCGTTTAAAAAGGAACCGGAGCTTATTTTCTTGGATATCAAAATGCCCGAAATGGACGGGTTTGAGGTGTTAAAAAAATTGCGCCAGTCTCCCAAGACGGAATCTGTGCCTATAATAGTACTCTCAAACTTTGATGAAGAAGATCTGATTGAAAGAGGACTTACTCTTGGCGCCAATGAGTATTTGATAAAATCTCAGTTTACTCCCGAACAAATTTCTGAAAAAGTAAAAAATTGGGTCAAAGATTAAAAGAACCCACCGATGAAGAGATTAACTCCCCTTATACTCATACTAAGTTTAATAACATCTTTTGCGTTTCCAACTAGTGTGGCTAGTGCGCAGTGCAGTGATGCAACAAAAATATTTTCAAGTTCCTATAGTGTTGAATTTTCCTTTAACACCAATGGTACTAGCACAATTTCCCAAAAAGTCAGTCTAAAAAATCTGGTAGACGGGTGTTTTGCCTCCTCATACAGTTTGAAGATTAATAGCCCAAATGTAAAAGATGTTTCCGGTAAAGACTCGCTTGGAGAGTTGAGCATAAGTTTAAAAAAGGATAAATCAACTTCTACAATAAGCGCGAAGTTAAACGATGAAGTAATCGGCAAAAATAAAAGTGTATCCTTTGATCTAAATTATAAAATCGATGGGTTAGCGACAAAAAACGGACTTGTTTGGGATCTCATAGTACCGGCGATAGCAACCAGCGAGAAAGTAATATCCTACAATTTAACGATACTAATACCGAGTCAGTATGGAAAAGTATTCGCTATTGCGCCAAACGCAAAAGACATCGTATACGGCAAAAGTAAGCACCGACTTACTTTCGATAAGAATAGTAGTTTTGGTAAGAGTATATTTGTGAGTTTTGGGAATGAGCAACAAATCTCGTTTAAACTAAATGTTCCTCTAGAAAATAACGGCTTTTTCACCAAAAGCTTTTCTGTTTACCTTCCTCCAGAAACCCAAAAGCAGCAAATTTTGTTTACGAAATTAGAACCTAAACCAGAAAAAATATTCCGCGACGAGGTAGGTAATTTCGTAGCCAAATATAACGTACGCGGTAGGGAGCAGTTAGAAGCTAGGATTGAGGGTATTGCCAGGATAGTTGGTAAGGGAAATAAATACGATTTTCCCGACCGCGTCAGTGAAGAAGAATTAAAAAAATATTTAAAGGGCGGAAAATTTGTCACTCCTCAGGATATACTTATCCAAGAAAAAGCAGCGGAATTGAAAACGGTAGGAAAAATCTATGATTTTGTGGTTAGCTTTCTAAGATATGATAATAAAGCACTTGAGAAGAGTAAGGAGAAGAGGAAAACTGCTTCAAACCTTCTAAAAAACGCCCCTGAAACAACAAATCAAGGTTTCGTCGATTTATTTACTTCTCTGACAAAAGCAACCGGCATCGCCACCAGACAAGTTTATGGGTTTGCTATCGCAAACGAGAATTCATTCCAACCAATATTTGTCTCTTCTCCTTTAAATACCAATAAGTTACACGTCTGGGCTCAAATTTATGATAAAAAAAATAAGATTTGGGTAAATTACGATCCGACTTGGGGTAATACGGTAGGGGTTGATTACGCAAGTTCGAACGTGACTGATAGAATTGGCTATTTCTACAGTAATAATGGCGATGACATACCTTCCTTAAAGGATCTTACGGTAACTGCGGAAAACATAAAAATAGATCAAGTCGAAAGGAGGGTAGATTTTACTCCAGATATTGAACTAAGTATTGTTTCAGATCAGGCTTTTGCCGGTTTTCCCGCCGAACTAGAAGTTACTATTAAAAATAAAAACGGTTTGACTCTTTATGGTTCTCAAATTAATGTAAAAACAAAAGGCGTAGATCTTATCGACTCTTCGAGTAAAGATATTCCGTTAATCTTTCCCTTTGAAACAAAAAAGAAAAATTTCAAACTCCGTTCTGGTGATATTTTCAATTCAAGACAAGGTGAGATCACCGCCCAATTAAAAGCAAAAAGCGGGGTTATAGATATTGAAGAAACCCAAACAAAACAGGTAAAAGTCCAAGCCTTATTTTCGTTTGGGACACAACAAATTCTACTTCTTATTGTTGTTGCCCTGCTTGTGGTGGGAATATTTGTTCCTAGAATTATTAAATCAATTCGAAAATCCCCTCAGGAATGATAGAATAACCCCATGAATTTAGCGAATTTACCAGAAAATTCTGGTGTTTATATATTCAAAGATAAATACCAGGTTCCTATCTACGTAGGAAAGGCAGTGAATATCAAAAAGAGAGTAAAAAACCATTTTGGTTTAAAAAAAAGTAACGCAAAGGAACAATTATTGGTAGAAAGAACAACCTCTATAGAGGCTATCGTAGTGGATTCTGAGATCGAGGCTCTTATTTTGGAAGCAAATCTTATAAAGAACCACCAGCCTCTTTTCAATAGCCAACTCAAAGATGACAAAGACTACATTTATATCAAGATAACAGACGATGACTTCCCAAAAGTCTTAGCGGCACGAAAAAGAGATCTGACTGATACTAGAGAATTTTTTGGTCCGTTTCCCTCATCTTCTAAAGTCAGGGCGACGTTAAAATTTTTGCGCCGCGTCTTTCCCTATAGTAATTGCAAGCCAAACCAAAGGCGGCCTTGTCTCTATTTTCATTTAGGATTATGCCCTGGGGTATGTGCCGGAGTAATAACAAAAGAGGATTATCGTACAAATATAAGGAAAATAGTACTATTTCTAAAAGGGGAGCGACAAAAAATCATAAATGACCTTGAAAAGCAACTTAAAACTGCTTCAAAAAAATTAGAGTTTGAGAGAGCATCTATTATTCGAGATCAAATAGAATCCATAAATTATATTACCAAACCCTCTCGTAATTTTGAACATTTTGAACCAGACCTGGAAGGGATTAGAAATATGGAAATGGAGGAGTTGGCAAAAGAAATCAATTTAACCAAAACACCAAAGCGTATTGAATGTTACGATATTTCGAATATTCACGGAAAAGACGCGACAGGATCTATGGTGGTGTTCACAAACGGTATGGCTGATCATAGTGAATACCGCCGTTTTAAAATAAAGACGGTAGTGGGTATAAACGATACGGCGATGATGGCTGAGATTGTCGAGCGAAGACTAAAAAACGACTGGCCGGTACCTGATTTGATTGTGGTTGATGGCGGCAAAGGTCAGCTAAACGCCGTCTTCGAGGTATTAAGAAGGAAGGGCAAAGAAATTCCTATTATTTCTCTGGCCAAACGGCTGGAAGAAATTTATCTGCCTGGCAATCCCAAACCGCTAAAATTGTCTAGGCAAAACAGGGCTTTGAGACTTATTCAAAGACTTCGTGATGAAGCTCATCGTTTTGCAATTAACTACCATCGAAAATTGAGGAGTAAACGTTTTTTGACCGCTTCGGCATTGTCTGATATGGTAAAAATAAATGAAAAAAAGACTTCGTAGTGCCCTATTTGCTAGTTTATCTTTTTTGATACTCTCCTATATTTATCCGGGGTTTTCCTTCGAAAGTTCTGAGGCAATTATTTACGCAACAGCGGTTTTCGCTTTTTTTTATCTTTTTGTTCGTCCAATTCTGAAACTTTTATCCCTTCCATTCAACCTACTAACTTTTGGGCTGTTTGGTTTGGTGGTAAATGTACTTATCATATTTTTGATTTCCTACTTTATAGCCGGTTTTGATATTATTTCATTCTCCCTTGAGGAACTGAGTGTATTGGGCCTTTCTTTACCGGGGATAGATGTCAGTACCCTCTTTAGCGCCATTTTGGCATCCTCTGCGCTTAGCTTGATCTCAATCACTGTATTTTGGATTTTTTCGTGAGGTTTTTGCAGTAGCTTTACCTATATGTTAAAATTTGTCCTCTATGCGCGATGTTTTACTGATATTTTTAATTTTGACCTCATTTTCGATCATAGCCTTGGTTCTATCTCAACAAAGAGGTGGGGGACTTGGATCTGCCTTTGGTGGTGGGGGCGGTGGGGGCGGTGGTGGTGAGGCCTATCGAAGCAAAAGGGGTGTCGAAAAGCTATTTCATTACTTGACGATTTTTCTTGCTTTTCTTTTTTCTGCAGTATCTCTTTCTTTGATATTTATTGAGTAGTTTTAGCTACCTTCTTATGTTCCGGAAAATTCGTTTTTATTTCGCTATCACTCAAGTCTTTATAAAAAGGGATAAACGGAAGGTTACTATTGGTTTTGTTATCGTCCTTCTGGCTATTTTTTTCCTGCGTATTCTTATTCCAGCGGCAGCACCAAAATTTATAGACGCTTACACTGAATTTAAAAAACCCACTTTTGTGGAGGGGGCTGTGGGAATTCCTCTGCATCCAAACCCACTTTTTGATGAAACTCAGATACAGAAAGACATAAGCAATCTTGTTTTTCGCTCGTTGCTTAAAGTAGACGCAAAAGGAAATTTAATACCAGATCTAGCTAAGAGTTTTGAGCAAAAGGGGGGTATCGAGTATACCTTTTACTTAAAGGAGGGTATACTATGGCACGATGGCGAGGAGTTTGATGCTGACGACGTCGTGTATACAGTAAAACTAGCTCAGGATCCAAATGTTGAAAGTAAACTAAGTGATAACTTCCGTGATGTAGAGATAGAAAAAATCAATAAGTTTACCGTAAAATTTACGTTGAAAGAGTCTTTTGCTCCGTTTCCCTTTGCGCTAACAGATGGGATAATCCCGGAACACATAACCCTAAAAAAATACCAACCAATCGGTACTGGACCCTTTGCGGTAAAAGAAATAACCAAGACTGAAATTACCTTAGCAAATCGTGATTTGAATCTTATTTTTAGATTCTTTCCTTCATTCAGCGATGCCAAAACAGCCTTAAAGTTGGGAGAGATTCACGGGCTTGGCGGTTATACTCCCCAAGAAGTAGACCAAATTAGGAATTTTGGCGGTAAGAATATATACGGTAAAGTTTTGGGGTTTAGACAAGCAGTAGTTTTCTTCAATCTCAATACTACCCCCACAAAGAATAAGGATATACGTCAGGCTTTGGCATATGCAGTTGATAAAAATTCTCTATTAAAGTCAGTGGCTGGGGAAGAATCCAAATTAGCTACTAATCAGTTGTTTCTGGAAAATTGGATAGTAAATTCAAAAGAAAGGTATCCGGTTAATAGCGACAGAGCAAAAAAATTATTACAGAAAGCCGGTTATAAATTCGAAAAGGATACTTGGGTAAAAAGGAAAGAAGAATTAAAATTAACGATAACTGTGGCCGATGACAGCGAGCTCAACTCGATAGCGAATATTCTAAAATTATCTTGGGAAGAAATAGGTATAAGGGTAAGCGTTGATAGTATTGAAAATGATAAGTTAATTGAGGATCTTATACCAAATAGAAACTTCCAAATTCTTATAAATTTTCAGGAGGTTTCACCAGATCCAGATCAATATGTTCTTTGGCACACTACCCAGGTACGAAAATCGAACATTACTGGTGTCCGCAG